>Ga0187866_1000064_pt1 | contig 141778 bp, 130 predicted proteins | sample June2016WEW_11_1_3_FD_133013 | JGI IMG/M metagenome (GOLD analysis project Ga0187866, IMG submission 133013) | Peatland microbial communities from SPRUCE experiment site at the Marcell Experimental Forest, Minnesota, USA - June2016WEW_11_150 | ecosystem: Environmental > Terrestrial > Soil >... | reverse complement strand
TCTAAAAACCGGTATTTGGGTTGAAACCAAGGCCGTAAAACATTATGCTGAACTCCTTGAAACCGTCGATTGGGACGAACAAACAAGAAAGATGATTGAAAAGGATCAGGCCGACGAAGATGGACATGTCAATCGATGGCGAAATATGCTTGGCCAAATCCGTTAAGGGCTGTCTAAAAAACCAGAATCTGCAAGTCATAATTTTCAGGAGTGCTAAAAATGGAACGCATCGGACGTCGTGAATTTCTTGCCGGCTCACTCGTCGGCGCATCAGGTCTTCTGCTCGGCTCGACATTGACGGGATGCGCGTCAAACGCCGCATCAGCGAAGAGCAAAACCTTTGACCCCTGGGAAATCGTTCCCCTCGGCAAAACTGGTCTCAAAGTTACCCGCGTCGGCTTCGGTACCGGCATGCACGGCGGACGACACTCCTCGAATCAGGTCCGCCTCGGCAAGGAAAAATTCCAGGGTTTATTGAAAGAAGCTTATGACCGCGGATGTCGCCTTTTCGATTGCGCCGATATGTATGGCTCGCATCCCTACATCATCCCCGCCCTCAAAGGCGTCCCCCGCGACAAATTCACTATCGTCTCCAAATTGATGGTTTGGGACCCGCCCGCCGAAGAAAAAGAAAAGCCGCTTGTTACAATCGACCGCTTCCTCAAAGAACTGGACACCGAATACATCGACCTTCTCCTGCTCCATTGCATGATGGCTCCCGATTGGAACAAAACCCTCAAACCGTATATGGACGGAATGAGCGAAGCCAAAGCAAAAGGCAAGGTCCGCGCGCTCGGTGTTTCCTGCCACTCGCTCGATGCCCTCAAAGTCGCCGCCGAAGAACCCTGGGTTGAATCCGTCCATACCAGAATCAACGCCACGGGTGCGGATATGGACGGCTCTCCCGACGAAGTTGTCCCCATTATCCGTAAAATCCACGATGCCGGCAAAGGCGTCATCGGTATGAAGCTCATCGGCAATGGCGAATTTCGTGACAGTCGTGAGCTTCGCGAAAAAAGCGCCGACTTCGTCTTCAACCTCGGCTGCGTCAACGCCGTCGTCGTCGGCTTCGAATCCATCAACGAAATTAAGGATTACGAGGCAATCGTCCGCAAAACCAGGCGCAAAAACGCGTAACGAATGATGTTTAGCCCGGCAATTTTATTGCCGGGTCATAAAAACAAATTTAGCCCCCCGATTTATCGGGGGGTTATTTTTTGTATGGCAGGGTTAGTCCTCATCTGCCCGCCTGTCCCCGAGAAGTGTTCTCCTTTGGTTTTGCAACAGGGGATCCACTTTAAATCCGCAATCCGCAATCATAAATCATCAATTGATTAATCCGCATCCCTAAATCCACAATCTACAATCCGCAATCCGCAATTACTTACCCGTTCTCAACCAGCTCATTAAAATAATTCGGCACTTTTGCGTCAAACGTCATCCGCCTGCCGGTAACGGGGTGTTTGAAGGAAATCGATTTGGCGTGAAGCGCTAATCGCCTGAAGCCGTCCTTTGATTTTCCGTATTTGCCGTCGCCCACGACCGGGTGTCCCTTATCAGCCATATGCACGCGTATCTGGTTCTTCCTGCCCGTCAAAAGATTTATCTCTAACAAACTAAACTGCCTGCTCTCTTTAAGCACCTTATAAGCGGTATGTGCCAGTTTGCCTTTTGTGGTATCTTTTGTGGAATAGACAACGTATGCCTTGTTCTCAGCCAGGTATGATGTAATAACGTCCTCTTTTTTTGCCAACTGCCCATAGACAACCGCGATATATTTCTTTTCCGTGTCTTTCCAGTCCTTTTGGAGCTGGAACTTCGCCTCTTCGGTTTTCGCAAAAACCAGCACGCCGGACGTTGACTGGTCCAGCCGATGAACAATGAAAATCCGGTTTCGCGACTTTGGATTGCCCTTGCGCACGTAATCGGTCAGCATATAGTAAGCCGTCCGGGTTTTATTGTTGTCTGTCCCCACGGTCAACAACCCCGCCGGCTTATCCACCACAAGGATATCCTTGTCTTCGTAGAGTATGTCCAGCCCTCTCGGCAGATACTTACTCGCTGAATGTCTTTTCTTTGGCATATTGATTTCTCAATCATCTTGTGCAAGTTTACTTCTTAAGTTTATAGCCCATCGCCCCATTACGCAATCCGAAAACCGCATTTGAACCGTTCTCCGATTAGTGGTGCCTTTATTCGAATAACAGGGATATCCAAATTTAAATATTTCTATCGTATCCTTGTTATTTGAGCTTGTTCGACTTGCCCCGCATATCGATCTGATCCAGGTGATTCGTCGTATAAATAAACATGTCCCCACGTTGAGTTTGGTACTATAATCTTGCTATGTATGTTTCCCAATTGGATATAATGGGGCTTGGGAATACACCCATCTCCAACAAACAACTGAAGATACACTACCGCTACTTTATCGGTCTCATTGGCAGCCATTACATGACACCACTGCTTGGGAGTTAGTACACCTCCAGTAGGAATCTCACCAAATGGCATGGCAAATTTTGGGCCAGATTGATTAAAGAAGGCTTCTTTATTACCGCCATTCATGATGAAATCACGTATTGGTTCAAAACACTGTTCATCTCCTCTAAAACCACGACGGGAATGGGTTAAATAGTGATGAAATGCTATCTTTGCAAGTGATCGAAAGTAATGATCATTAACCTTAAATGTAATACATCCACTAATTTGCGTGAGTCCCTCTTTTGTTTCAGGCAACTCGTGCCTTTCTGACTTTGGCCATGTTTTCATTAAAAGCTGCTGAAACTCAGAAAACATCTGAGTGTCACAATGAAGCCACAGCTTATTAATTTTAATGATACCACATTTTTCTACGCGGTCTTTTAGATGTTCTGGCTGCATTCCAGAAAACAGTTTTATAAAGAACTCTCCGCCTTTGTCATCCTGTATTACAATTTGGTCTAATGGGTAAACATTTTTGGGATTTTCCCTTGATCGTTCGACCAATTGCCGATGGTCATCATGATCAATCGTAGACTGTGGACTAGGAACTCCCATACACGCTTTGACTTGGGAACAACCTCTCTGCCGTTTTTTAGGAATCTTTGGATTAACCAAATTTCTGAAAAAACTTTCTGGGCCACACGATAAGAATTGTTGTTCTGACCGCCCAATCCGATTGTTGCATGTAGTACAAATTCGGCGAAAGCGGATATCGTTTCTGAATTCTCCTAATTGTACTGGTATAATATGGTCTCCCTCTCCTTTGGTTGGGTCAAACGAAGTACCACAGTAAATACATTTCTCGGTTCGGGTCATTCAACATACCTCATTCTTCTTAGTTATCGATTCTACAGATATTCGCGGTGAGTTTCCAACAAGATTTACCCGCCTCCCGTTCCCGGAAGGGATGCCAAACGGCAAAGGGATGCCTCCCTTTAGGGATGGCCAAGCCAAAACGGCCGCAGGTGCCATCTATTTAGCAAAGGGGGGAGGTATCTGAACATCTCCTAACCACACTATTATCCCGATTATCAGCACTGTAGTCAGGACCAGCAGAAAATACAATTTTATGCCCTTTTCGTTGAGGACTATCGATGGTTTTCCAATAAATCGATATCTTATCACTCCGTATTCTGCGAGTTTCGCTGCTCCCTGGCCAATAAATATCCAGTACGAACCGATTATGAAAACCGCGGCAACCGAAGCCCACCACGCCAGCACAAAAGGATTTCCGTCTTTGGGCCGAAAAAAATGAAAAAAAGTCGGCACTCCTCCAATCGTAGAGCCAATACCCATAACAATCCAGGGGACGTTCGTCCAGAAAGCCCAGCCGAGCATCATTTTCAGACGCTCTTTGGCTGGCGCTTGCTTCATATAAAAACTCGTCATAACCGCACCAATGCAGTCAATCGCTATTACTAAAGCCCAGAAGTATTTGAAAAGTATTAACATAAACTGGGAAACGTTGTCATTATTCATAAGAACACATCCTCGACTTTTATTTTTCCCCGATTCTACCGACAATCGCGGTGAGTTTCCAACAAGATTTACCCACCGTGCTGTGTGGCGGGTTTATCCGCCAGTCAGTGTGGCGGATTTACCCGCCTCCGGCATAATCTACTTCATCATTGGACATTGGATATTCAATTCTGTCCTGCCTGCCCTGAGCGCAGTCGAAGGGCCACTTGACATATTCAGGCGATAAGAGTAACCTCATGCCAAGTGTAGCTAAACAGCTTTAGCAAATTTTTATTGAGGGGTTGATAAAATGATTAAGTATTTGTGTTCCTGCCTGTTTCTAAGTTTGCTTGTGTCATTTACGCCTGCGTTCGGCGATGCCAACGTGCTGAAAAATCCCGGTTTTGAAAACGGGGTCGAAGATTGGTCAGACAGGTCGTGCAAAATCGAGGCGGTAACAACGCCTGTCCACAGCGGCGCAAAAAGCGCAAAGGTGTCCGGGAGGACCGCAGAGTGGCAGGGGATAAAACAGTCCCTGCTGGGCAAAGTATTGAATGGAAAGACATATAAGATTTCAGCGTGGGTTCGGCTGGAAAACGCAGATGCCGATACCATAACGATATCCATCGAACAGGCCGACGACAAGGGCACCGTATATAAGAATGTTGCCAAGGTAACGGCAAGCAAAACCGAATGGGTCGAGCTTTCAGGAGAGTTCACATTTAGCGCCAGCGGGGCTTTGACAACATTAGACGTTTACCTCGAAGGCCCGGCGCAGGATATCAATTTCTTTGTTGACGATGTTGTCGTATCTGGTCCGGAAGCGACTAAGACCCAGCAGGCCGACCCGAATGCGGCTAAAACAGAACCAAATGCCCCTAAGAAAAACGCCAAGTAAACTTTATCAGGGTCGAATCGCTACGAGAGGCAGATTATGACAGATAACCAGCAACAAGGGCCCGGTACACCCCCGGCTAACGAATTGCCGGCTCAGGCAAGCGGCATAACGCCGGAGATGCTCAAGAGTGCGATGAAGGCGTTCAAGAAACGGCTCAAGCTCACTGCGCTCGATGAGGATTCGAGCTTGGGACGCGGCCCGTTTTCAAGCGGGGCCAAGGGCGTTTACGCGATACAGCCGCCAAACCAGTTTCCGCGCGAGGTCTGGGAGGAATTGTGCCGGCTGGGCAAACTCCGCAACAGCGGCCACGGAATGTACGAGCTGGTGAAAGTGGAAAGCTAAGGATGACTGTCTTCCGTCTCCTGTCTTTGGTCTTATGTATGTGTCATCTGTCCTGCCTGCCCTGAGCAAGCGCAGCGCGTCGAAGGGTGGCTAAAGCTACATAAGCCCTAATCGTTCCGCCTCGGCATACAGCCCGTAGCGTTTCATTTTCTTAAAAAGCGTCGTGCGGTTAATGCCAAGCGCGTCTGCTGTTTCCTGCCTGTTCCACTTGTGCGCCTCCAGCGCCTGGCGAATGATATTTTTCTCCGGCTCAGCGACCGCCTTTTTCAAGCTCACCGCCTTATACTCCGGCCCCTGTATGACCTGCTCCTGTTTGATGACCGCCGGCAAATCGTCGGGCGTTACGAAGCTGCCCTTACCCAGCAGCACCGCCCGCTCTATCACGTTCTCAAGCTCTCGCACATTGCCAGGCCAGGGGTATCGTTCCAAAAACCCAATCGCTTCATCGGTTATTCCCAGCTTCTTTTTGTTGTGCTGCCCGCTGTATCTCTTCAAAAAATGCTTGGCCAATAGCTCAATATCCCCAACCCTCTCCGATAACGCAGGCAGATTTACCGTAACGACGTTGATTCTGTAATACAAATCCTCTCTGAATCTGCCCTGTTTGACCTCTTCAATCAGGTTTCTATTCGTCGCAAGTATTATCCTCGCGTCAACCGTAATCGTCTTATTGCTTCCCACCGGCTCAAATTGTCTGTCTTCCAGCACTCTAAGCAATTTCACCTGCAACGCGGGCGACGCGTTCCCTACTTCATCTAAGAATATCGTTCCCCCGTCCGCCGCTAAGAATTTCCCCTTCTTGTTCGCCACCGCGCCGGTAAAGCTACCTTTAATGTGGCCGAAGAGTTCACTTTCGAGAAGTGTTTCAGGCAGCGCGCCGCAGCTTACTTCAATAAACGCCTCTTTGCGTCTGCCTGAATGGTGGTGAATCGCGCGGGCGAGCATCGTTTTGCCCGTTCCCGATGGCCCCGTCATAAGAATCGTTGTTTTGCTGTCCGCGACCGCTTCCACCAGCTCGAATATCCTCGCCATTTTGTAATCGTGGCTAAGAATGTTATCCAAACTGTATCTTTGCTCGAGCTGTGAGCGCAAGCTGACGTTTTCACTGATAAGCGACTGCTGTTTTATCGCACGGGTGACCGCCAGGCGTAATTCGTCGTCGTTAATCGGCTTGGTGAGATAATCATAAGCCCCGGTCTTGATTGCCCGCACCGCGCTTTCAATAGTGCCATAGCCCGTGATGACCACTACAACCGTCTGCGGATAGTTTTGCCTTATGATGTCCAATAATTGAAAGCCGTCGCCGTCGGGCAGATTTATTTCGGTAATGACTAATTCGTAGTCCTGCTTTTCCAGCTCCGCCGACGCTTCTTTGACCGTCGCGGCGACGCCTGTTTTGAAACCCTCCGTCTTCAAAAACTCCGTCAGGCAGTCGCGGATTACCTTGTCGTCATCCACCACGAGAATTGTCTTTTCAGCCATCGTTTTACCCGGTTCCATTTTTGGGCGTTCCCTGCCCGTGAACTGTCCGAAATCCGAAATGAGTTACAACATCAATAATAAGGATTGTGTTGATTTTGTCAAGCATTGATGTTGACAAAAAGCAACATGTCCATTTTTAGCCCGGTTTGGCAAAGGTTAAAATGGGCAAACCCTCTAACCCCTATTATAGAAGCTTTAGGGGGGATTTTGGCCGTCAGGCCGTTATTATTGGACTGAGGCATCAGATATTTGAAATTTAGGGTAATTTCTCAAAACGCAAAAAATGAGAATTTATTTTTTTATTGTTGACATTTAGGCAATTTGCATTACAATTGCAAACTGGATTAGTTCTTTTTTAATGAGAAGGCCCTCCCGAAGAAGGCCTTGGGTGAGAGTGCCCTCGGTAATGGGCAAGAAATGTTTGTTTAGTTGGGTGGTGGAGAATGATGGTGAAAAGCAAATCGAGTGCCTGCCTTGTCATATTACTTATATTGACACTGTTTTGTCTGAGTTCTGTGTCTGTTGCTGGCCCGACTTTGACAAATCCCACGTTGGTTTTCAAGATGACCGCGGATGAAACGTCCCTTATGCCCAATGAAACAACCACTGTGCATATCTGGGCATGGATATATACTCCGGCCGGTATAGAAAAACCCAACAAGGGTCTGGATACGTGGCAGCTTGACCTTAGTGTTGACAATACCAATGTAATCTCAATAACATCTCTGGATGTTCTGGCGCCTAATCCCAACCATGCGTATCCTGCATATCAGGTTTCGTCATTGAATAATCCGGTTACCGGCGAAGTTCGACAAGTTGCTGTGTCACAGATTACCACCGGCGCGCCCTCGTTGATTGGCGTAGGTGTGGACAATGATATCGATAATGCCGCCAATTATTCCGAGATAAGCCGCTTTACCATTAAAGCGGCTCAAAACCCCATGGCGTCTGCGGCTTATACCATTATGGATGAAGGCGCCGGCTGGTTTGGCATCCTCGCCGACAGCGCCGGCACAACATTCGACAATAATCCCTTCGCTGGCGCTTACGGTGGCACATATTTTTATGCGGCGGGCTCCCAGCATGTCTTTACAATCACCCCTGAACCTGCCAGTATGGTTTTATTAGCGACTGCAGCGGCGTTCGCGTTGCGACGCCGAAAATAAATGATAGTAATTTGCTTTGGCTGGTTGCTGTCTGTTGTCTTGATTTAAAGCATCAGCTCCTACACCCCAGTTGGCTGGCCGGGTTTTTACCTTTGACCGCCGGGTTGTGGTTTCCTGCGGTTGGAGGAGGAGAAGAGATGCTGAACAGGAGAAAACTCTTCACTGGACAGAGTGTGCCGGGAGGTACCTGTGGAGGGTTTATCGTCTTTTTGGCGTTGCTGGTTTCGTCTTATGCCTATGGCCAGTTGGGACCGCAGGATGTGGTTATTCTTGTAAACCAGAACAGCCCAACAAGTCGGTATATTGCCAAAATGTATCGGCAGTATTATCCTCAAATCACCGATTCACAGGTGCTCAGTTTGTCAGGCCTTGCTGATTCCAGTGGTCCCTCAGCGACCCCTGCCGATGAAATCATAACTCGACAGCAGTACAATCAGTTTATCGCTGACCCATTACGGGTTTACCTGGCTGATTCTAACTATCCCAATCGAATCACACAGGTCAAAGTAATAATCACAACCGCCGGTATGCCGTATCGCATCCAGGACACTGTTTACTCCGATGCTGTCTATCCCGCCGGCTCAAATCCTTCCACAGTATCAAGTCATACCTCAAATATCAATGCGGCCTCAGTGGAATCGGAACTTGTTACACTTTGGTACGGCGATTACGGCGCTAATCCCTTCGGGCTGAACAACCGCCTGGTTAACCCCTATCAGGGTTATTGCTACAGCGGCTTCGACCTGTTTGAACGGGTCGTGCCTGGGACCAAAAAAATGGTTTGGAGTACCCCCGTCTCCTTTCTTGGGCCGCCGCCCAAAATGGAGGGTACACCGTCCATGTTCGGAACCATCAACCGAAAATTTAACGCCGGGGATATGTATCTGACCGCTCGCCTTGACGGTCCCAAAAAACAGGGACAGAGCGCTATTTTCGCGGTTCGAGTGATGTTGGAAAGGGCCAGGCGGGCCTCCAGTGCCAGTTATGGCGTCAACCCCTTACAAGCGGTGGCGGTATTAGACGATGCCCCGGCAAGTGAGCTCGATAATAACCGCGTATTTAATCTGGACACTTCGGCAAACTACTGGGTGTACGACCCCAATGTCCCCCAACCTCCGAATGCGCCTGGTCTCTTAAACAAAGATGATTATGTCGCCTGTTTCGTTGCTATGACAAACAAATCGGTGAATTACAATGGTTTAAATACAGGATTGATGGATTCTGCGTACGACTTGTGCGTTATACTGGACCGCCGAAGTGCAACAAGAACCAGCCAGGCGGATTTGAACGCGCTTACGACTACATATCCTCAAAGACAACCGGGGCAGGGTGCTATACTCGTAGCGACCTTTGGCCGTAATGGCGATGAGGGCAGTGCGAGTAATTATATACTCGGGGGCGGGCCGGGTGGCGGGCCGCTTTTTAACGTCGTAAACGGGGCAGTATTTACGTCTTTAGAGAGTTTCAATGCTGTTACGATGTTCTCTGATGTTAATACCGCCCCGACTTCACAGGGTAAACTGGTCGATTTCATATCAATAGGGGGCACCGCCGCTATAGGACATTCATTTGAGCCGCTGTCAACCGCTGCCATTGACAATTTATATTTGTTCTACAACCTTCTGTCAGACGACGATGGGGACGGCAAGGCGGATTTGACCCTCGTTGAAGCCGCTTTCACTGCCATTCCTTATCTTAGCTGGTCGGAAGTCCTTATCGGAGACCCGCTTATGAGAATTGCCTATGGGCCGGGCGGACTTGCCTGTACCCCGAAGCAGGGTGATGCCAATTTCGATGGCTTAATCAACTTTAAAGACGTCCGGCTGCTTAACATGGCCCTTGGGGGTGAGTTAAACTCATCTGACCCGAACGCCTTTGACTTATATGACGACCGGTGCGATTTTAATCAGGATGGCATTATCAATTTCAAGGATGTCCGGATTCTTAATATAGCCCTGCAGTAGGGGACAAGGGGAAAAAAAACTTAAAAAAAGTAGGATTTTTCTTGACAAACGGAAAACCATCGCTTATCTTTGAGCGAGTCGATATGCTGCCGTGATAAACTGTAGCGGCGCAAATGGAAGAGAGTGATAATAAAGTAAGGGGTAGAGAGATGATGAAGAGAGAGTACATCAGTGGTATAGGTCTTGCCTTTTTAGTTGCTGTCTTATTTTCTCCCATTGTGGCTTTAGGCACACCCGTAACGATAGGGTGGCAGGTTGCGGCAAGTCCCGAAATGAGTGGTACTATCGTAACCGGCTTGGATTGGGACTATATTTACGCTCATCCTGGCGAGGATTATTACTGGAACATGCAGGACCACATGAGCCCGATTGAGATTGATTTTGGGGGGGGCGACAAGGCATATATTGACGGCGTAGATATTGGGGTAAAATTAGAGGGAGATCCCTATATTGATTTCGGCTTTAGTGCGCGTGCCAGCAGGGCTAATCCTACGCATTTTTTATTCACTTCAAATCTGATGCTTATTAACCCGGCACTGGTTAATGCGAATGGTTCTGCCTGGGCAAGCCCAAGTCTTGGATTTGGTTCCACGATAACCGGGGATTTCGCCGGCAATAAGATTTTACGCACTGTATACAACGGTGGGACGGTATTCGCAGATTTGAGCACAGCTGGCGGTCCTGACTTTGTTGGGTCCACACCAATACCCGGTCAAGTATCAAGTATGCAGTCCATGTGGGGTTTTACTCTATCTGCGCAAGGCCAGGCAAGCGGTACCAGCGAATTTACAATATTGGGCGACACAATACCTGAGCCGGCGACGATTGCATTGCTGGGCCTCGGCGGTCTGTCACTCTTGAGAAAACGCAGGGCATAAATCTGAATTTTAGCTCGTAAATCGAAAGGCCGTGAGAAAACCTCACGGCCTTTTTTTGTAACGCTCTGGTTCCAAAAGTATGAGCCTAATCGGATACGTCATTGAGGCACAATTGCATCGACCGGTAATCGCTGCCCTCTAATTCAGCCGATGTCTGCCTGCTTCTTTCCGTTCATTTTGTCCGGAAACCTTCTATGGGGAAAAAACCGTAAGGCAATCCCGGATTATCTGGTCGTCATCCACGACAAAAATCGTTTTTTTAGCCATTCTTTTCCCCTGCTACTGTGGAGGCGTGGCGGTCTTTCCCGTATAGATGCCTTAAAATCGGTTTCTATTGGTTACAATAACGCTGGCATTGCCTTTTTCGAGCGCTAATGTTGGGAAATAACAACATTATAAGCGTTAATAGCAACCTCGTAGCAGCTTTGCCTATGGCAAAAGGGCGTAAACCCGAGCTTTTGAGGCTAAAAAGGCCCGTTTAGCCGCCTATGCAGGGGAATATGGGTGAGGTGTCCTTGGATGCAGAACCTTAGCCAATTTAACAAGACGCAAAAAGTAAGAATTTCGGGTATTTTTTTGTTGACTTCATTATCACGTCAGGTGTAAAATAAAGGTGGTGAAAAGGAAATGTATATCTTCCTCCACCACAAAAGTTGCTACTAACACAATGTTAGTTCAACGTTAGAAGTAAGGAGTAGAGAGATGATGAAGAGAGAGTGCATTGTTGGTATAGGTCTCGCCTTTTTAGTTGCTGTCATATTTTCTCCCGCTGTGGCTGTAGGCCAACCGGTAACGATACAGTGGCAGGTTACAGGAAGTGGTTCCCAGAGCGGTACTATCGTAACCGGCTTGGATTGGGACTATATTTACGCTCATCCTGATAAGGATTGTTACTGGAACATGCAGGAACACATGGACCCGATTGCGGTTGATTTAGGGGAGGCCGGTATTGCATATATTGACGGTGTAGATATTGGGGTAAAATTAGAGGGCGATCCCTATATTGATTTCGGCTTTGCTGCGCGTGCCAGCAGTACTAATCCTACGCATTTTTTATTCACTTCAAGTCTGGTGCTTATTAACCCGGCACTGGTTAATGCGAATGGTTCTGCCTGGGCAAGCCCAAGTCCTGGATTTGGCACCACGATAACCGGGGATTTCGCCGGCAATAAGATTCTCCGCACCATATACAACGGTGGGACGGTATTCGCAGATTTGAGCCCAGCTGGTAGTCCCGATTTTGTTGGGTCCACACCAATACCCGGTCAAGTATCAAGTATGCAGTCCCAATGGGGTTTTACTCTAACTGCGAGAGGCCAGGCAAGCGGTACCAGCGACTTTACAATATTGGGCGACACAATACCTGAGCCGGCGACGATGTGCCTGCTTGGTCTTGGTGCAGTTCTGATTTCAAGAAGAAAACGGTCATAATAGCCGTTATCGGTGGTGTGCGGTATATTGCCGCGTGCGCCGTTAATCAATATATGTCAGAGGAACAGTTCCGGTTCACTGGGGCTGTTCCTCATTTCTTTTATTGCTTTCCTGTTGGGTATTACTTTGCAGGCCACTCACCGGTAAAGACCTCTACGGCAGGGCCTGTCATATAGACGCAGTTGTCCTCGGTTGACCAGTTCAATTGCAGTTGGCCGCCGGGTAATTGGGCGGTTGATGACCTGCCGCATCGACCTGTTACAGCCGCGGCAACAGCGCACGCGCACGCCCCTGTGCCGCAGGCAAGTGTTATCCCGCTGCCTCGCTCCCAGGTTCGCATCGTAAATTCGTCTCGGCTTTTAATCTCGACGAAATGCACATTTGTTCTTTTGGGGAACAAATTATGATTCTCAATCTCCGGGCCGATAGTTTCAAGCTCGACCGCCGCGACTTCATCGCAGAAAAATATCACGTGCGGATTTCCCATTGAAACGCAGGTCATAGGCAATTTTTCGCCGGCGACCTCGATTTTGTGCTCGATAACCCTTTCGCCGGGGAGTTTCACGGGTATTTCTTTTGGCCTGAATCTCGGCTCGCCCATATTAACGCAGACCTTCTGCACCTCTTTATTCCGCAAAGCCTGCCCTGAGCCTTGTCGAAGGGCCAGGCCTACGGTCAGGATACCCGCGCCGGTTTCGATTTTGAACGACGCCGGGTATTTCGTCTCGTTGCCCATCGCAACAGGCCCGCGGGCCTTGGCGAGGTTTTTTTCATAGACGTATTTTGCGACGCAGCGTATTCCGTTACCGCACATCTCCGCTTCCGAGCCGTCGGCGTTAAAGATTCGCATTCGGGCGTCTGCTTTTTTGGTGGGGCATATTAAAATCAGGCCGTCGGACCCGACGCCTAAGTGTCTGTCGCTTATTTCTCTTGCGACTTTGGCCGGATTCGTTACGCGTTCATGGAAGCAATCCACGAAGACGTAGTCATTTCCGATACCGTGCATTTTCGTAAATTTCATATTTTGTCGTCTCATATCACCCGCCATTATACCTCAAATAACCTTGCCGGCAAGGCGGTTAGTGCGTGGAGTTTTTACATTAGGTAATAGAGGTTTGTTCGCTCGAACCTGCCCGCTTTTGGTCGGTTGGCTTATGTGTCCCGAAATCAGAGTTTACTGCCCGCCGGGGCCGCTTAAGCCGGTGTATCGTCTGCTGCCCGATGCTGATTCCGGAACCCCTTCCGGCCAAAGGTTAAACATAACCGCCTTGCGGTCGAGCGAGGCGTCGGAGCTGACCGTTAGCGACCAGAACATCCTGTGATAACGCCTGATGAGCGTTAATTCGCTTTGAACGTTTGCCCTGTATTCGAAATCATACTGCTGCGAGAAAATAATGGTGTATCGCGAGTCGAGGGCATAGCTTGCCGCGAACACAAAGGCATTGGAGCCGTGCTGGTTCAGGACCTGGACATCCCGCAGATACCTGGTGCCGATGTAATAGCTCAGGTCGGGCAATCTCGTCCGCGAAAACCCGATATCGAACTGCTCAACCTTATTGCTGTGAATGTCATAAAATCCGCTGCTCAATAACGCCGTCGAGTCGCTTATCTGCCACATATAGTCGGCATCGAAGTAATCTCTCGCCGGCCCGTACGTCTCGAATTTTTTAAGTCCATGGTCGATGTCGCCTTTTTTGTCGATATCGCCGTTCAATATTCCCGGCGCAGCTAACGTCCGCAGGGGCGTCATAGAATTGTTCCATAAATATCTGTATGGCCCCGAATCGGGCGTCCTCTTGTCGTTATCCGCGAACCACGTCATACCCATATTCAGCCGCATCCAGTCCACAGTCCGGTCATCGGGACCGCGTTTTGTCTGCAATCGTTGTAACAGCTCTAATCGTGCCGCGTCGTGCTGCTTGACTGCCTCGTCGCTTGCCCCGTAAATCGAAGTGCTTATGCCAGGCGTCATGATGTGTCGCAATCCGTTTAAGTCCCACAATCGGCTTTTGACGTCGGGGTATGTTTTCCAGAACTCAGTTGAGCTGCGCACCCCGAATTCGCCGATTCCGACGGTTGCATCATCTGCGGTGCCCGTGTTGCTGCCATCGACCATTGACCTGTTAAACCCGCTGCGTTCGTCATATCCAACCGTTCCCGCGACGAAAGGCACCACTTTTACCCCACGGGCCCACATCGGCAAATCAACCTCGGTCCGATGCGTTGCTAAACCGAAATCGCTTTCGTCCATTACCGTTGTGTGGTTCTTGCCTATTTGTTGTCTGTATCGCCCGCCATAGGTGTCGCTGTACAGCGTCATCTTGTCGTCGAAAATCGACTGGCCCGTCAGGTGATATTCGCCTGTCGGTGCTTCTTCCAGTTCGTCGGCGAAATTATTAATCCGTCCCTTGGCCAGGAACGCAAGACCCCAGTTGTCTTCGATTCTTTTGAGGTGTATATACGTTTCGCGGTCGGGGCCGGTGTTGTATTCGTGTCTGCGGTAGCTTTCGAGGAAGTTTTCATCCGATTCGTAATCGATGCCCATCGTAACCTGCCAGTTATACGGCATAAATTCCCGGTGCACCCAGCTGAATCTTCCCCGCAAATCTTCCGGCGGCTTGAGGTTTCGCCTGAAGTCAACCCGTCCCAGCCGGTCTTCGCCCCTGTCGTCGATTAAATAGCTCGTGATTTTCCCCAGCCGTTCATCCTGCTGGTAATCCATATCCATTCCCGTGCCGACGCCGCGCTTGCTGAAGTAATCCAAATCGAATGTTCCATCGGTTCCTTCCGGCTCGCGCAGGCCCAGCAGCCGGGATAAAAACCACCGCGACTCAATCGTTGTGCCCCAGATATTGTCGTTGCCGATGCGCAAACTCTTGAGGGGTATGTCCGGTCTTTCGAGATTGCTCCGCATATAGGGCCAATAGAAAACCGTCGTATCTTCGGCTTTCAGCCGGATATCTCGCATCTGCGCATCGTAACCGCTGTCTTTGGGCTGGCCCGCCTCCTGGTCTATTGTTGTCGTATCGGTAACGATGATGCTCGCCACATTAAGCGAAATCTGGGGCGTCGCGAACTCGCTGCTGGTTACGACCACGTTGTCGGCGGTGAATTTGCCCTCCGCCACCTGCCTGATTTTGGCGGCCCTGACATATATAGGTATCCCGCGCTCGACATCGAATGTCCGCATCGTTGCGTTGACTGCAAGACCTCTTTTGTTCTCAAAATCATAATATATCTCGTCGGCCCGTATCGTGCGCAACCCCTCCGTCATAACGACGTCGCCGCGGACGTAAATCGCCTTAATCACCCCTTTTGCCCCGATGCCCTTTATGCCGCCCGATGATTCTTCGCCTGTGCTGAGTTTTTCGCCGGCGTAAAATACAACCGCGCTGTCCGCCTGCATTTCCAGCAATCGGCCCTGCTCATCCTGTTTTTGCCAGAGATAGAATCGCCCGATTACCGTCGCGAAATCTTCGCCTGTGGCTGAACCGCCCCATTCGATATTCGGTTCCTGCTCGCCTGCCGGCGACAAATTTACAGAGTATCGTATTTTTACCTGCTGCGGGACTTTCTCAACGGGCGGCTGCGGTTTTTTGGTGGGGCCGCCAAACAGCTGGTCAACAAATCCTGTCTCAGTAGCTGCCTTTGGTTTGGCAGCAGGGCGATTCGGCTCGGCTGCCAATACAACTATCACCGGCGAAACCGCGGCGCATTCAGTCGCGAAGTTTTTATGGGTTTTGGCGGTCGCGGTGAACGCATAGTTGTAAAAATCACCGCTGCGGACATCTGCATGCTCAATCTTCTTTGCCGTGACGAACACCTCGCCGGTTGCCTCGAAGCGGACAATCATCGTTTTTCCGTTTTCGATTGTTTCCCAGCTAAGCCCGACTATTCGAGTGCCGTTGCCTTTTTTCGTGGAGATATCGCCCGACACGCAGCACCAGACGCTGATGTTTTTGCTTCCCGGGCTTCTCTTCAACCATACGACGGCTTTTTCGCCTGCGAACGTGTCCGCGCCTGCCGCAATCGAGATTTTTTTATTGATGACAATAACATCCGTGCCGTTGGCGTCGTGGTAATTGGTTAATTCGTCGGCGGTGATTTGAACGTCGCGTCCGGCGAAGGCCCTGGCTTGTGTGTTATCAATCGCGTATGCCGAACCAGCCGGCACACACAGTGCAATAGCAATCAAAATCAGTTTTGACGTCTTTGCGCTCATATCCTCAATGGTTATTCACTACGGCCATCCTGGCCGGTATTTTTGACAAGATTATACCTAACCGCAACCCTAATACCAGTGTAAATCCGGCCAAATAAATGGGCAGCGGATAGCTAATGCCCCCGCCGTTTTGCTTTGCAAAACAAGACGCGCGGGTCTTCGCTGCGCTACGAAAAATTCAATCTTGCGAATTCGCCGTGGTACTTTCGAGCAGCCGCATCATACGCCTTCGCTGCTTCGATTTCGATGTCGAAGTAGCCGATAAAGACTGATTTGTGGTTAATAACAATTGAAACGGCCCATTGCTTACTGCATTTGTGCCAGCGAACGCCTTTGAATTTAGAAGACGTTGGAGTGGAGTACTTGCGACGATTGTGGGCGTTTTCAGCGGGGGTGGCGGGACGCAGGTTATCGCGGCGGTTATCGAGGCCGTCGCCATTGGCGTGGTCAACGAGAAGGCCTTTGGGTAAGGGCATAATCTGGCAGTGCATCGAAATGCCGGAACGTTTGCCGTTTATTTTGGCGGCGCGATGCGCGTACCATGTCTGCAACGACCGGCAGGCGAACCAGTTATACTTAACAAGCCAGTAATAATCTTTGGGGTCAACAATCGTAACTTGATTTTGTGTGAGCGGTATTTTGCGGAAGGTGTAGCCGAAACGCAGCCGGCGATAGATAAGTAAAGGACAGACACAGATATATTCGAGCCAGCAGGGAACCTCAAACGATATGTTCACACGCGTCTTCATAAAATCTTTCTCTTTTGCCACGGCGTAGCCCTTAGGTGAAGCCGGGTCCCAACTAAACACTAAAAACTAAAAACTCATAACTACAAAGGACCACGAGGTCCCTCTATCCTATGGCGCGAACTTGCGCGCTTTTGACGAAAACTAAGGTATTTCCTGATGGGGTCAAAATTGATAAGTCCTTATTACGTAAGGAGTAAAAAATTTTTAAGATTTTTGAATCTAAGGGTTTTCGACCTGCGCGAAAATGGATAACAGTTGTATCATACAACTGTTTGATACATTTGTTTTATACGACTTTTTTAGTCCTGTTTTATGTCCTTATTCCGTAATAAGTTACAGCAAAAGGTCTGCCTGAAAAAACCGCAAAAAACAGGCCCAAAAATGACCCAAAAAAGGCCTCAACCACGGATTAACACGAATGAACGCGGATTTGTAACTGCTTAGTAATAATGTGGTTACGTCGTTTTTAAATGTCCCCATCACACCTAATTTTCTGCCACCGATAGCAAAAGCATTTCTGATTTATGATTGCTGATTTTGAAATGAGGATTCCGGTTGTGAACACGCCGATTTTGCAGACCAATCTTGCCTCTTTTTCTTGACTTTTCCCGCAAAAGGGTATAATGGCAATCGCCTTTGCAGGGTGGGGCAAAAGGCAACTAATAGAAGGAGAAAGAAAATGAGAACTGAAATTCATCGGGAGGAAAATGCGATGCGAATCAGCGCAAAAGGCAACAGGTATTCTTTCATCACAGTTTTTTCGGCCTGTTTTTCCCTTTTGGCGTTTGTTCTTCCCATACCGGTATGTGCCGCCGGAGAAATTGTGGCCTGGGGAAGGAACGACCATGGTCAATGCAATGTACCGGAACCCAATACGGATTTTACAGCCATCGCGGCTGGCGACTTTCATTCGCTTGGCCTGAAAGCCGACGGCTCGATTGTGGCGTGGGGATGGAACACAACCGGTGAATGTAATGTGCCGTTGCCCAATACAGGTTTCAAGGCCATAGCGGCGGGTATGGGGTACTCGCTTGGCTTGAAACAAGACGGCTCGATAGTGGCCTGGGGAAACATCACTTTCGGCCTACGCAATTTGCCGTCGCCCAATACGGGTTTTAAGGCCATCGCGACCAGCGGGCCTTACTCGCTTGGCCTGAAACAAGACGGCTCGATAGTGGCTTGGGGACGAAACGTTGAAGGTCAATGCAATGTGCCGTCCCCTAATACGGGTTTTATAGCAATCGCGGCCAGCAGGTATCACTCGCTTGGCCTGAAACGAGATGGTTCCATAGTAGCCTGGGGAAGCAATGAACACGGTCAATGCACTGTGCCGTCGCCCAATACGGGTTTTACGGCCGTCGCAGCCGGGTGGTGGGACTCGCTTGGCCTGAAGGCCGATGGCTCGATTGTAGCCTGGGGAGACAACGAGTACGGTAAATGCAATGTGCCAGAGCCCAATATGGGTTTTAAAACCATCTCAGCTGGCGTTTTCCACTCGCTTGGTCTTAGAAAGTGAGTATTTGTATGTTTTATCTAACCGATGATTGGAACAATGACTGCAAGGTTGATATGCTTGATTTTGCAATAATATCAGACAAACGGCTGGCGAGCGACGAGAAACGAGCGACTATAATATGGCTAAACAGGAATACTCAGCGTATCAAAAAGACGTAATATCGAATTACTACAACAATCTCAGCGCGATTTCGCTGGGCAAATTGAGCGAATTAGTCAGCGAGCTTTATTTAGCGGACAATGACACCAACCCTTCGACTTCGCTCAGGGCAAAGCGTGCCAAACTGTGGGAGCGTGCGCAAAAGGCAATGGTCAATCTCAAAATACCGCCCGCAATTATCAGCCACATAATGACAAAAAAGGACGTCAAAATTTTAGCCAAAAATCTAAACGAATGGCTCGCCCGCGCTAAATAACAACCGTCCTAAAAAACGCCTCAAAACTGTCAAATTCAGCTTATAAGACGCCTGTTTTTTGCCGATACACCCCTCGCCTATATTAGTGCGCGGGGGCTTTTGGAAACCCCGATTCCGGAACTTATAATTTGTATAGTTTTTTAAGGAGCGGGAAATGGCGGTCGTTCACGAAATCAATAAAAACATATATCCAACCGAGGATATGGGTCAGTTGAGCATCCAGGATATGCTGACCTATTTCGAGCATATGGGGACGATGCGGGTTTCGGACCTGCACCTCAAGGTCGGCGCCCCGCCCGCGTACCGCATCGATGGCGACCTCCAAAAGCTCAAAGGCCCGAACCTTACGCCTGAAATGGCGGAACAGTTGATATTGCCGCTTCTTAGCCAGAACAGCATCGATAAACTGCGCGAGCAGCACAGCGTCGATTGTTCATACCGTATAGCCGGGACGCATTTCCGAATCAACGTCTTCAAGGAAAACGACGGCATCTGCGCGGCCATTCGCGCGCTGTCGGCGGATATCATGCCCGTAGAAGAAACGGGGTTTCCCAACGATGTATGGAAAGACATCATAAATCGCAAGCACGGCCTGGTTTTGCTTACGGGCGTAACGGGCGCGGGTAAATCGACAACAATCGCATCGATGATTAACCGCATATCCGAAGAGAAGGCCTGCCGGATAATCACCATCGAGGACCCCATCGAATATATCTTTGACCAGAAAAAAGCGCTCATTTCGCAGCGCGAAATCGGCAGGGACGTGTATTCATTCATCGACGGATTGCGTTCGATGCTGCGCGAGGACCCGAATATAATCTTTGTCGGCGAAATGCGCGATGCCGAGACAATCGCGATGACTCTTATGGCGGCTGAGACGGGCCACCTGGTTTTCTCGACGCTGCACACAAGGGACACCGCGGGGACAATAATGCGCATACTCGATTACTTCCCGCCCGGCAGGCAAAACGAGGTGCGAAACCAGCTTTCGCTCGGCCTGGCGTATATCATCAGTCAGAAACTAATCCCGCGAAAAGACGGCAAAGGCCGAATCGTGGCGATGGAAATTCTCAACAATAACTACGCCACTGCCAACCTCATCCGGACGGGCAAGGTCGAGCAGATATATTCGCAGCTCCAGACCAAGACATCTAATCGCCACGATGAGAAGATGATTACGATGGAGCGACACCTCGCCCGCTTAGTTAAGGCAGATATGATTGAACTGGAAGAAGCACAAAAGTGGGCCAATAACCTCGCCACGTTCGCTGAGGCATTGAATCTCGAATAGTGGATTGAATCAATCTATGGCAGTTTGAACCCCCGGATGGCCGGGGGTTTTTATTTGTGGCCGCCCGTGGTGAGCGAATTCGAACCAGCGACGACGATATTCAAATCTACCTGAATCTTGTCCCATGCGCCTTTGGGGGCGGTTACAGCGTTCTTATCGCCCGAGGTCAGTACCGGCTTGGGGATGGTGGTCAGGTCTGAGAGTGAACGGTCGGTCAAGGCCAGCATTTTTTCTTCCGGCATAATTTGCGAGATGCTGTTGATGACCGCAAAATCCTTCGCTAATTTTACGCGTTTATCGATTGTGTTCTGTCTGGCAATATCGGCAATCTGCTCCGGCTTCACCGATGCAACGGTTACATACTGACCGAGGTTATCGGTATGCACAATCAGTGTAGTCGAATCGAACTTTGACCACACCCTCGCCAAATCGTCCATCATCGCCTCAAGGCCGCCTCTGCTGCAAAGTATTTTGTATTCGCTTTTGCCCGGCTGGTCTTTTGTCGCTTCGTATCGCAGCCAGGGGCTTTCTTCGAGGAATTTATTTACATAAGCATCAACCGCGGCAAAATCGGCGGTTTGCAACCGGAGTGAGTACAGGCCGACGCTCGTAGTATCCTCGGCAACGGCAACAACAACTGCTTTTTCCGTTTCCTGCGGTTTCGTCGCTACAGGCATCGCAGCCCGCTTAATTGTCGGCGCAGGTTTCATCGCGACGATTGGCGTGGAGGTTTCCTCCGGTCCGACAATCTTATACACCACCGCGCCCATAATACCGACAAGGCCTATGATTATTGATGCCGCAAGGGCCTGACGAATAAACAGGTGTCGTGCCCCTCGTTGTTTATTAGCTTCGGAGGCAGCTACGACTGTCGAATGGCTGCGAATCAGTTCTTTAATCCCGGCGACTACCGCGGCGGGCGGTTCAGCAGGGGGTAATGAGCTTACCAGCACTTTGCATTTTTCGAGCTGAAGTAAACGTTGTGCTACGCCAGAGTTTTCGCTGACAAGGCGTTCTACCTGCGACCGTTCATCAGCCGACAACTCGCCGTCGATGTAACCGTTCAGCAACTCATCAATTTTTGGGTTTTGTTCAAAATTCATAAGGCCTCCAGAATCTGCCTCAACGCGGCACGGGCCCGGCTGAGCCGGCTTTTAACCGTGCCCAACTCTGTGCCCAGCACTTCCGCGATTTGCTCGTAATCCATTCCTTCAATATCCCGCAACACAATAATTGTCCTGTGTTCGTCATCGAGCTTGCCTATACCTTTTTGGAGCAGGTCGCACAATTCCTTGTTTTCAGCGACCTGGGCGGGGTCAGGCGACTTATCGTCCGATAAAATCGCTGCCAGACCCTGCCTGGCTTGCTCATTGTCCGAAGCCGTTTCCGCGTCCAGCGAGGTAAATCCGACTGTTGCCTTTCTTTTGCGGTAGTTCAGCGTCAGGTTGACCGCGATTCTGAACACCCATGTGTAAAACGCACTTCGGCTCTCGAACTTATCAATGTTCTCTAATACTTTGACAAACGTATCCTGCATTAGTTCCGCGGCGTCATCGGGATTTGAGCAGATTTTCAGGATGAGGTTGTAGATTCGGCCCTGGTATTTGCAGACGAGTTTCTCGATGGCGGCGGCATCACCCTTACGCCATTGTTGCACTAAAACCGCGTCTTCGACGTTAATCTGTTGACTATGTGCCACTCGTTTGGCCCTTATTAGACAATCTTGTTCCCAACAACCCCTCCGACACAAGTGAGGTCGTTAAACCCGGGGAATATAATCACAGATTAGGTCCTGCTGGTCAATTGAATTTACGGATATAGGAACGCTATTCCACGGCCTCCGAAAACCTGCTACAATGCCGCAAATCACAGACCGGCTGGAGCAAAAAGTTGTGAAAACCTACAGAAAAGAGCTTTGGTTCAATACGCCTCATCGCAGGGACTTTATCAATATCACCGGCGAAATTCAGCAGTGTGTTGCTGAATCGGGCGTCAGGAAGAGGTTTTGCTTTGATAAAATGTTAAAAATCATCTTGTTGCTATGCTTAATCACCTCAGTTATTGCATGTGGAGCAGCACCTTCTGGCGAAGTCAAAATCATCGGGCCGGAGGAAATCGTTTTTGCCTGGACCAGAGACCGATGTGATATGTTAGATATCCCGGATGCACCAGCGCGAGCATTCAGAGACGCCGATGGCAAAGTCCAATTGCTTGCGAGTCACTATGTCAGTCGAAGAATGATTGGCGACACACTCAATTCGGTAAAACACGAATGTGATATCATTATGAACTCTAATTATGATCCAGACCCTTCCAAATTCGATTACAAAGAATGGATAAATTCGCTGTACACCTTGGATGGCAATACAATATATGCTTTAGTGCACAATGAATATCAAGGGCACACTGTTGACAGGTGGAACGCCGAAAATGATTTCTTTAACTTGTTTTCACGTAACCTTAACTCACGGCAGGGCTATAATAATTGGTACTATCAGGAATGGGATGGAAGAGGTTATAAGTTTATGTCTTATAACCCTCAGAAGAAACAATGGGAAGGAAGTCGAGAATGGTGCCTGCTTGGTTCCAACTGGGCCCATCCAGATATGCACTGTCCTGTAAGAAAATGGGTAAGTCCAGTTACAAATACTATTTCAATAACTGGAAACGCACATGACCTTGATCCAAAATGTGGAGACGGGGTGGTAGTCAAAATACTAAAAGGCAACACAGAATTATGGAATAAAACCATATCTAATGGCGACACGAAAGGATTCGATTTTGATTTGAAGACATCTGTGAAAAAAGGTGACGCCATTTATTTTATAATAGAACAAAGGAACACTTCTGACTGCGATACAACCTATTTTAATCCATCTATTATTACTATTCCTTGTCAGTGTAAATCTGGAGATTGGCAAAAATGCTGGTGTAACACCATAACTTTTGCTAAATCCACTGATAAAGGACGTACTTACGTTCACGCTGAAGCTCCAAATCACTTAGTTGCAAGCGTGCCATACCGTTATGAAGGCGACACAGGTCCCTGGGGTGTTTTTGAGCCAAGTAATATAATTTATAATCCCAAAGATGGTTATTATTATGTGATGCTGCATCTGGAGACGCGCTTTCTTCAGGAGTGGGGAACAAGCGTGATGCGTACAAAAACATTAGATGACCCAACGAGCTGGCGCGCCTGGGATGGCAATGATTTTAAGGTTTGTTTTGTAAATCCATATACAGAACCTAACGCCGACCCTTCAAAACATATTTGCCAACCGGTTTCTCGTGACAATATTGGAAAACTGCACAGAAGCCTCACATTCAATACGTATTTTAATAAATTTCTGTTGGTCGGTGAAAACAGCGTATGGGATCCGAACCAAGGAAAAGCTATCCACGGATTCTGCTATTCGCTGTCCGACGATCTTATTCATTGGTCCCCCAGAAAATTGATTATGAAAGCCAAGTTACCCTGGACGCCTGATTTGCCGGGCGAAATCCTGCTTTATTCATCCTTGATAGATCCCAATGACACTTCTCGAAACTTTGAAAATACAGGACAAAGACCCTATTTATATTTTACCCGCATGCATTCTTATACATTTGAAAATCCGGGCTTGGACCGCGATTTAGTGCGGGTTCCCATACAATTTGAATGATTATTTTATAGGCAGTTTTAAAACGCAGGTATAAAATGAAAACCTATCGAAAAGAGCTTTGGTTCAATACGCCGCACCGCAGGGACTTTATCAATATCACCGGCGAAATTCAGCAGTGCGTTGCTGAATCGGGCATCAAAGAGGGTATGTGTCTTGTAAACGCGATGCACATTACGGCGTCGGTTTTTATCAATGATGATGAGCCGGGGCTGCATCAGGATTTAGAGACGTGGCTGGAAAAGCTTGCGCCGGAAAAGCCGCATTCACAGTATCACCACAATGGTTACGAAGACAACGCCGACGCGCATCTGAAGCGGACGATTATGGGCAGGGAGGTTGTCGTCGCGATTACCGAGGGCAAGCTGGACTTTGGCCCGTGGGAGCAGATTTTTTACGGTGAGTTCGACGGCAAACGGAAGAAACGTGTGCTGGTTAAAATTATCGGGGAATAGGCGAAACGGGTGATGGCGTTGGCACTTTTTTTAATTCAGGTGTTTATCATTTCGATATCCGGCGCGATGCAGCCGGGGCCTGTTACCGCGACGGCGATTACGATGGGTGTGCGCAACCGCTGGGCAGGGTCGTTGCTGGCAGTAGGTCACGGTATAGTCGAATTTCCCCTGATGGTTCTGATTATTTTCGGGCTGGGCACTATTTTTCAGAAAACCTCGGCACAGATTGCCATTGGTATTATGGGCGGTCTTATTTTGCTTTATATGGCATACGGGATGTTCAAAACTGCTTCACATCCTGTGAGCACTGAAGCGGTGGCGAGTAAAGATAAGCCGGTTTGGGCGGGCATAATCTTTACCATATCTAATCCATATTTTCTGATATGGTGGGCGACGGTGGGGCTGGGGCTGGCGACCAGCGCGACGAAATTAGGTCTTCACGCTTTTGTGTTATTCGCGGTTGTTCACTGGCTGGTTGATTTTATGTGGGTTACGGCGTTGTCATTCGCGAGTTTTCACGGCACGACGCTGTTCGGGCCTAAGGTCCAGCAGCGGGTTATGCAGGTCTGTGCCGGCGCGATGCTGTTCTTCGGTTTATTTTTTCTCTACAAGGCCGGCGTAATGCTGATTGCTTAACCGGTCTGGTTATCTTTGCCGCCAATAAGCTGCGTAACATTAAACTGCGAAAACATTTCCTGTTGCGACTGGGCGACTTTTCGCAGGCCAGTTGATGCATCGGCTGACTGGCCAAACCCCGCCAGCGAAATGGCGGCGGCGATTTCGGAAAGTTTCATATCGTCGGGAGATTTGGCGAGCAGGAAGCCCTCTTTAGGTTCGGATACCCGCGCCAGAATACCCCTTGCTACTAAGTGCGACAGGACCTTTTCCGTGAATTCGGGCGGCATATTGAGTTTGCCGGAAATGGTTTCGGCTTCGACCGCGCCGTCGCCTGCCTTAAAGGCGGAGGCGATTTCGCCTACCATATTCATTATGGTCAGGTCGTTTGCGATGAAGTACTCTTCCTGCTTTTGTGCAGCGGCGATTTCAGCGGCATCGAGTGTGCTGATGTGCTGGGTGGTGTAGGTGAGCTGAAGGCCGAAGAGGACAATGAGCCAGCTAAGATAAATCCAGAATACGCCCAGTGGTATTAGTCCCAATGCTCCGTAAACCTGATTGTATGGGATGAATTTTACGACGTAGAGTTTGAATCCCCATTTTACAATAGTCCAGACAATCGCCGCGATAATTGCTCCCCAGATGGCGGCGCGTATTTTGACTTTGGTATTGGGAAGCAGCAGGTAGAGCAGGAATAATCCCGCGACCGAGGCGAAGTATGAAACTACGGCGGGGGCGGTATGTGAGAGCACGGTTTTTTGGATTTGGCTGATGGCGGCATATTTCGTGGCGACGTATATTGCGGCAACGAGCAGCAGGGGGCCGCCAGTCAACAGGGTCCAGTAGTTGACGGTTCTGTGGATAATGCTCCTGCTTCTGCCAACGCCCCAAATCTGGTCAAACGCCCCCTCGATAGTTGACAGCATCATCAACGCCGCAAAAATAATAAAGACCGCGCCTAAAACAGCGATTGTTCCATGATTGAAGCCGGTGAAAACTTTGGCGACGATTGCGTCCAGATTATCGGTTAGTTTTATGTTGGAATTAGGATTTGCGGGGTCAGGGTACTCAATTGTGGAAAGGTGCAGTTGTGAGTAAACCGCTTCCTTGATATTCTGCCCTGCGTCCTGATAAGCCGGGAAAAACTGGACGACCATCAGCATCACGACTGCCAGCGGTACGATGCCGAACATTGTGTAATAGGATAGCGCAGCCGCCTGCTGGCCTGAACGGTTTTTTTTGAGCAGCCGAAAGCAGTGAATCCAAAGCTTGATCTGGAAAATCACAAATCTTCCGACTCTGCCGACCTGGGCGGTCGGAGTGGATAAAATTTTATCGAACATACGTTATTACCTCCCGGCCTGAATAGTTATTCGGTTATTTTCCCTTTTTGGCCCCTTCCATCAGGAGTTCGAGGCCCGTCTGGACGGCCTGATTCTGGAGCATTTTTCCCACGTCGAGTTTTGGCTTATTCGGCGTTCCATTAATATAAGCGGTTATCCTGCCCGGTCCCGCTTTTTTGTCGGTTGTCATCGTTTTGCCGAGGGCGGTAACAGGCAGGGTAACACTGAATTTTTCGATTTTCCTGTTGGGGTCAACGGGAATACTTCCGCTGAAATAGATGGGTCTGTTGCCGAGGTCCATCTCCATATCCGTATATTTTACAAAGCCGTTTCGCACCGTGAAGGGCGTCGGGTGAAGGGTTACCAAATCGCTTTGCGAACCGCCGATTACATTGAGTATCGCGCCAAACAGACCAGTGGACTGCATCCTGACCTGTGTAAGCGAAATTGTGCCGGCGATATTGGCGTCTTCGGGTTTACCGCCGGTTATGGGGACAGCGAGCTGGTCGCACTGGAAATTGGCGTTGCCGGTGATGCTCGATACGCCGAAGAAGACAGGATTTACTTTTGCCAGCATCTTGTCGGCCATTTCCTTGTTTATCTGCACGTCCTTGATAATCTGCATCTGGCCCGGTGTTTTGAATATAGCGGGCTTTTGTTTGAAGTCGGCTGAGCCGCCGAAATTAAGCTGGCCATTGTTCACCGGAGCGATAAACTGCGCTATGGTCATAAGCCCTTTATCGACTTTCAAATCCATGTTGGTTGTCCCCACGTTGAGGCCCATATAAGAGGCCTTGTCGAAGCCGACTTTGGCCTGGGCGTTGAGGTTCGCGAGCATCAGATTGGGGTCTTTGGCGGGGTATTTACTGGCGAAGCTGATTGAGTCCTGACGTTTGCCTTCGATGGTCAATCCCGCGGGCATAAAGGGCGAAAGCATTCCCACAATCGCCTTCCAGTCGAAGTCGAGCTTTGCTGTCCCCTGTATGGAGCTGTTTTGCCCCTCGTTTTTCTGCTGAATATCCGTTTTGATTTTTATATCCGGGCTTGTAATTTCCGCCTTGATTGCCCGGCTTAGTGTTTTCGGGTTCATCTCGGCATCGAGGACAATCGCGACGGGGTTCTGTGTAAACGCCTCTTTGCCCGGAGCTTTTACCAGCAGGTTTGCGATTTTTGTCGAATCGGTGGTAATTTTATAACTGCCGTCTTTTAAACTAAGAGTCATATCCGAATCAACCATACCGCCGAGCACGATGTCCTTTGAAATTGCCTTTGTCATTACAAGGTATGGCTGGACTTTGGCGAGGTTGAGGCCTTTGGCGGATGCGGTGAGCGAAATCGGCTCTTTAACATCCTTGCCCATCGGGAGGCGTCCGTCTTTGACGCTGAACTGCCCCATGCTTGTGTCTGCCTTGAACTGTTTTACCAGCAGCACATTGGTTTGTTTGTCGAGCGAGGCGGTTACATCGATCGCGGCATTCGGCTCACTGACGGTTATATCGGCGGTGGGATTTACCCGCAGGTTCGATATTTTCGACGAGCAGACAATCGCCGCGGTTTTTGCGTTGTTGCTTAGTTGTCCTTTGGCGGAAAGCTGCCCGGCGAGCTTGTATTTGCTGATATCGGCGAACTGACCCAGCTCAGCGGCGGCTTTGGCGAGGTCAATCTGCGCATCGTAGTTAAACATTTCCATGGTGCCGTCACAATTGACGGTCGCGAACGACGATGACACGCCGACTTTTTCAAATTTTATATTTTTACCTTCGGCGGATATTTTCGCCTGCACCTGTACCGGCTCGGAAAGGGATACCGGTTTGCCATCCATTGTGCCGGAGAGTCCTTCGACGCTTACCTGCCCGGCCAACATTTTACCGCCCGTTTCGTTAACGGTCTGAACGCTGCCGACGAGCTTTCCGCCCGTCAGTTTGGTTTGCTCTTTGATGTTCAGTGTTTTGGGAAGCATCGCTGCCACCGCGGGCAGGTCACATTCGAGATTCGCCTTCAATTCGTTTTTCGAACCCTGTTTCATAAATTCCGAAACAGACGCCAGCGACATCGGTGCAGCCCCGTTCGCATCGGCTTTGAGCCAGTCGGCAACGACATTCATTTTCCTGACGTTGATAAGATTTCCCTGCTGGTCGATTTCAACTGCGACGTTCAGGGCGTCGGTTTTTATCGTGTCCCCTTTGAGCTGCGGGGCGGTTATTTCGATGGAGCTGCCCTGCACATCCAGGTCGACATTTTCCACGACGCCATTTTTCAGCTCGCCTTTTAAATGCGCCGAAACCGTGCCTCTGGCGGTTACATCAACACCCGCGATAGCCAATATAGATTCCAACTGGCTCAAGTTCAGATTGTTCACGTCGGCTGTAATATTTGCGGTTGCTTTGCTTAAGTCCCAGTTTTTACCCGGAGTCAGGTCGCCGCGGGCGTTTACCGTCGAGGCGGCTCCCTGCCCGGCGATACTGGCGTCCAGGGCGAGAGTGGTTTTTTCACCAGGCCCGAGAAGGGCCACTGTGCTGTTTATCTTCGAGACCTCGACAGTTCCGCGTTTATCTTTTATTTTTACGTCCCCATCTTTTACGACGAGGTCTATTTTTTTGATTGGCACGCCGACAGAGGTTTCCGTTTTGCCTTTGGCTGCCGGTTTAGCGGCGGTCTTCTGCGTCTCGGCGGCTTTCTGTTTCATTTTATCAACGTCTATTTCCACCTTCGGCTCATCGATTACCGTTTCGCCGAAGGAAAGGTTGCCGGCCAGCAGCGCGCCATAATCGGGTCTGGTTGACACGCCTTTTACCGCCACCGAAAGTCCCCGGTCGGCGTTTTTGAAGCTGATATTGGTAACGTTGATGCCTTTGAACCAGCTCATCGTTAGTTTAGCGAAGTCGATAACTCCCGCGCCTGAGGCGTTGGCTTTCGAGAGTATCAGTTTGCGTCCGCTTTCACTGGAGACATACGCCGGGACAACGAACGCCACCAGCACAATCACCAGCAAAAGCAGAATAACCACTGTGCCTGCTGTGATTTTTAATATCTTTTTGCCGGTTTTTTTCTTTGTTACCGTTGTGTTGTTTTCCGAGTGTTCCATAGGATAATCCCCAAAACCGAATAAATATCAATTACGTCCCTCGATTGACAATTAAGAATTTAGAATGAAGAATTGAGAAACGCTCCAGCGGTCGTTTTTTTGAATTCTTAACTCTTCGTTCTAAATTCTCAATTCCGGTTTAACCCTGCATTATTTCATCTGACTTGTGCTTGACCATATGGTCAACCTTGTCGGTATATTGTTTGGCCATATCGTCAAGCTGCTTTTTGCCTTTTTCCAGGTCGTCTTTGGTTATCAGCTTGCCTTGTTCTTCTTTTTCAAGGGTTTTTATTTCGTCTCTTCGGACATTTCGGACGCTTACCTTGGCTTGTTCGCCAAAGCCCCTGATTTGATGCACTATTTGTCTTCTGCGCTCCTCGGTAAGGGCCGGCACATTAAGGCGAATGACTTTGCCATCGACCATAGGCGTCAAACCAACGTCGCTGGCCAGTATCGCCTTGTCGATATCCTTGATTGAGCCGGGGTCGAAGGGCTTTACTAAAATCATATCCGACTGAGGCGTTGACAACGCGGCAAGCGCCTTCAGCGGCGTCGGGTTGCCGTAATACTCGACCCGTATATTTTCAACCAGCCCCGTCGATGCCATGCCCGTGCGAACGCCTTTAAGCTCGTCCAGCAGGATGTCCGCCGCCTTTTTCATTTTATTTTCACTGTTTGTCATTATCTCTTTAACGGGCATATCTTGTCTCCATCCCTTAAGAAATCACGGTTCCTACCGATTCGCCGCGAATCGCTTTGCTAAGATTGCCGGTTTTGAAGATGTTAATAACTACGATGGGGATTTTATTGTCCCGGCACAAGCTTACGGCCGAATGGTCCATTACGCGGAGGTTCTTTTCGAGGACATCCTGGTATGACAGTTTCTCAAAAAGCTTTGCGCCGGGGTTTTTCTTGGGGTCATCGCTGTAAACGCCGTCAACCGTGGTCGCTTTAATCAGCAAATCCGCCTCAAGCTCGGCGGCACGCAGGGCAGCGCAGGTATCGGTGGTGAAAAACGGGTTGCCGGTTCCGCCTGCCAGTATGACGACTCTTCCCTGCTCGAAATGCCTCAGCGCTCTTCGGCGTATAAACCGCTCACACATTGCCTCGACCTCTATCGCGCTCATCACGCGAGTTGTCGTCCCGAGTTTTTCAAGCGTTTCCTGCAGTGCGCAGGCGTTGATAATCGTCGTGAGCATACCCATATAATCCGCGGTATTTCGCGGTATCGATGTCTTTTTTGAGAAATTTTCCCCCCGGATAAAGTTTCCCGCGCCAACGACGACGGCGACCTGCGGGCCGAGCTTGTTAATCTCGGCAATCCTGCTCGCTATGGATTCGAGCTGCTTGCCGTCAATCCCGAATCCGCCCTGTTCGCAAAAGCTTTCCCCCGATAGTTTCAGCAATACCCGCTTGTATTTGCTCGCTGGCATTTTTCGTTCCCCGCATCCTTCCGGGTCGGCGAAAACATATCCGGCAGACCGCTTATCCGACGTCGAAACGCACGAATTTTTTCAGCGTTGCCTTGCCGCCTGCCGACTTGGCGGCCTCTTCCAATACCTGCGCTACTGTTTTTGTATCATCCTTTACGAATTTCTGGTCGAGCAGGCAGTTATCCTCGAAGAATTTCTTCAGTTTGCCTTCGACTATTTTATCCACGATATTTGCCGGCTTGTTTTTTACCTGGTCGGCGTAAATGCTCTTTTCCTGCTCGATTACCTTTGGGTCGATGCCTGATTTATCCAGGGCAAGCGGCTTGGTCGCGGTAATGTGCATCGCAATATCCGCGCCGGTTCTCTTAAGTTCGTCTGATAACGTTACTTTCGCGTCGCTTGCGGAAATCTCCAGCATCGTTCCGACTTTTTTGTTGAAATGGATATATGTGCTGATAAGGCCCGGGCCGTCGAGATGGAATTTGGCGTAGTCGCCGACCTCGGTTTTTTCGCCGGTTTTGCTAACCAGCTCCGTGATAACATCGCTGAATTTTTTGCCGGCGACGGCTGTTCCGAGGACATTCGCAACGCCGTCGTTTTGTGCGCAGGCCATACCGTATTCGGCTAATTTTTCCGCGGCTGCTTTGAAATCATCGTTGTTGGCGACAAAATCTGTTTCGCAGCACAATGACGCCAGGACAGCCGTTTTGCCGTCCGGGCTGGTTTTGCCGACCACTAAGCCCTGGGTAGTTGCGCGTTCGGCGCGTTTGGCTAACGTCGCGAGGCCTTTTTTCCGCAGTATTGCCATTGCCTCATCCGTATTGCCGTTTGCTTCTTCGAGCGCCTTCTTGCAATCCATCATACCCTGGCCGCTCATCTTGCGAAGTTTAACTACCAGTGCTGCTGAGATTTCCGCCATTTCAAAAACTCCTGCTAAAAAAACCTTTTCGGTATTATTGTTTTTTTATTACTGCCATCCCTAAGGGATGGCGAGGCCTGCGGCTCGCCTTTAGGCGGGTCCGCTGTCGGGCTGAGGTGTTTCGCCTGTTGCTTCAGGTGTCTGTTCTGATTCCGACTTATCCGCTCTTGCCATTACTGTTCTTTTTGACCTGATGTGCTTGGGTTTTGACGCGACGTCTTTGCGGATTGTGTCCATCGTTTTGCCTTGGGCGACCGCGTCCGCAAGCTCGCTGAGGAGCAAACTTATCGCTCTAATCGAGTCGTCGTTGGCCGGAATTACTACGTCAACCGTATCCGGGTCGCAATCCGTATCGATAATTCCGATGGTGGTTATGCCGAGTTTCCTGGCTTCACGCAGGGCGAGGTATTCTTTTTTGCAGTCAACCACAACTACTACGCCCGGCAACCGACTCATTCTGCGAATGCCGTCCATATTGCTTTTTATTTTACGTAGCTCGCGTTTGAGCCGGGACGCCTGCTTTTTGCTCTGCGATTCGAGCGTGCCCGCTTCCTGCATCCCTTCCAGTTCTTCGAGCCGCTGAACACGAGACCGTATCGTTCTGAAATTTGTGAGTGTTCCGCCAAGCCAGCGGTCCGAGACGAAGTGCATACCGCACTTTTCCGCCGAGGCCTCAACCGCCTTTTGCGCCTGCCTTTTGGTTCCCACGAATACGACGTCTTTGCCGGAGGATATGACGTCCACCAGCAGTTTCCTGGCGATTACCAGGCCTGCCAGGGTCTTGCGAACGTCGATGATGTGTATCTGCCCGCGTTTGCCAAAAATAAAAGGCCCCATCTTGGGATTCCATCTGTTTGCGCTGTGTCCAAAATGGACGCCTGCACTAATCAACTCTTTTGCCAACTCTTTAGCCACAAAGACCTCCAAAAACCTTAATTAAAGAAACATATATCGGTACGGAAACCGAAAACCAAAGCTGAAAATTTAGTTTAAAATTGCTGCTATGTCAAGCTTTTTAACACATTAGAACTACTGATATACCTGCCGGTGGCGTCCAAGTAAAGGAAAAACCCCGATTTGACGGCTAAAATGATATGAAAACGACGGCTGCGGGCGATATTTGGCCGGTTAATCGGGGATAAAATGCCCCCCTGTCTGCCGCCTGAAAAGCAAAAAAATCCTTAAAAAAGTTGTTGAATTACAAAGGGTCTTAAGCTATTTTGTCACCGTGTAAAGGGCGCTTTTAAACAATCCTCGCAAAAGCGCCTTTGCGAAACAGCGAGGAGCCGGCGGTATGGGTTAAAAGGAGAAACACGTGGCTACAGGTAAAGTAAAATGGTTCAATGAGAAAAAAGGTTTTGGTTTTATTGTTCCTGATGATGGCAGCGAGGATGTGTTTATTCATCACTCCAAAATTGTTGCCGAGGGTTTCAGGACACTAAAAGAAGGTCAGGCGGTGGAATACACTCTCGCCCAGGGCAAGAAAGGCCCGGAAGCGACAGACGTCAAACCTTCCTAAAACGGTTTGCCGAACTAAAAACCTGTGGTCCCGCCCCCAAAGCGGGACCTTTTTTATATGCAGAAAATCATAAGTTATGATTCAATCGCATAAATTGTGTTCCCGAATCGTTAAGCCGCATACCTTTTTTGAAAGGATTGCCCTCAATGCGTACAAGCCGGATTGCGAACAGTTTTACAGTCATTCTCTTAGTTGCTTTGACAATGGCTGTTTCTAATCAACCTTCTTTCGCGGACGCTAATACCCCTGACATTAAGGGCCTTGCGCATATTTGCGTCTATACGAGAGATATGTCCAAATCCCTCGTTTTCTATACTGATACACTCGGCTTTGAACTGGTTCACCGCACCCGGCTGGATTCCGGATTCGGCTTTGCGATGGTCCGTCGGGGTTCGTGTATAATCGAGCTGCTTGAGCCGGAAGATGTCAACAAGGTAAAACCGAGAACAGGCGGAGTCATTGACCACGTTGCCCTTGAAGTCAAAGATATCAATACTGTTTTCGCCAAGTTCAAGGCCAAAGGCGTCAGCTTTACCACTCCCATTATTGATGACCCGAATTTGATGGGCGGTGTGAGGATAGCGTTTTTCAAAGGGCCATCAGGCGAATCATTCGAACTGTTTGAATACCTAAAGCCCGTCCCGGCCATTCACAATACTAAAGCCACTAAAGAGTAATCGAGCGATATTGCAAAGTATCTCTCTGCGTTGTTAAAGCAGATGTCCTCGACCATTTTGCCCTGCGGCAGAAAATCTTCGGGCCAAAATGTTCCTGCTGTTGATGTTTATTCCTGGGGCGGTTTTGTGTCTGTCGGTGGGGTGTCTTCGCGTTTATAGGTCGGTTTTTTGAATTCGGCCAGCTTTTTGGCGTAATCCGCGACCGAATTTGACGCCTGCTGGTATTTCTCAGACCTGACTTTTGGCCTTTCTTTTTCGAGCTTGCGTTCACGCCATTCCCATATTCCGTACGCAATCCAGCCGATAGCGACAAGCGCCGCAGCTGCTATCATTATTTTCCAGAACAAATCCATAAGAGTTCCCGTGAAAATATCGTCAAAAACCTGGTTCTTTCACTTGCCAGAATATACACGACGATTCGATTTAAGTCAACTTGCCGGCCGATTTGCCATCTTACACAGTATATGTGGATGATCTTGTATCGCCGCCCCGGCCTGTCCAGTTGGTATGGAAAAACTCACCCCTCGGCTTATCTACCCGTTCGTAAGTATGCGCGCCGAAATAATCACGCTGTGCCTGCAATAAATTCGCGGGTAATCGTTCGTGACGATACCCGTCGTAAAACGCCATCGCCGCACTGATTGCCGGAATTGGGATGCCCAGTTTGACCGCTGTTGTTACTACCCGACGCCAGGAAACCTGTGCTTTTGCCATCGCCCGTTTGAAGAACGGGTCGAGTAAAAGATTTTCGAGATTCGGATTTTTATCGAATGCCTTTTTAATCTCGCCCAGAAATATCGAGCGGATAATGCACCCGCCTCGCCACATAAGCGCGACGCCGCCGTAGTTGAGATTCCAGCCGTATTCCTTCGCCGCGGCTCGCATCAGCTGATAACCCTGCGCATAACTTATTATCTTCGACGCATACAGCGCCTTTCGCAAATCATCGACGAATTTTGCCTTGTCCCCTTTGAATTGCGCCTTCGGGCCTTTCAATACCTGCGATGCTTTTACTCGTTCGTTCTTCAGGGCTGACAAACTCCGCCCGAATACCGCTTCGCCGATGAGCGTCAGGGGTTGACCTGAATCCAGTGCAGCGACGACGGTCCACTTGCCCGTGCCTTTTTGTCCCGCTGTATCCAGTATCAAATCGATGACCTCGTTTCCCTGCTCATCTTTGTAAGCGAGAATATCACGCGTAATCTCAATCAGGTATGAGTTCAGTTCGCTCTGGTTCCACTCCGCGAGGACCTTGTGCATCTCGGCGTTACTCAAACCCAGTCCTTCCTTCATCAAATGATACGTCTCGCAAATCAACTGCATATCGCCGTATTCGATGCCGTTGTGCACCATTTTTACGAAATGCCCAGCGCCGTTTTCGCCGACCCATTCGCAGCAGGGCTCTCCATTCTCCGTCTTGGCGCAAATTGCCTGGAATATCGGTTTGACATTCGGCCACGCTGCCGGCGAACCGCCCGGCATAATCGACGGCCCGCGCAACGCGCCTTCCTCGCCGCCCGATACACCCGTGCCGATATACAGCTTGCCTTTGCTCTCCACGTATTTGGTCCTGCGAATCGTATCCGGGAAATGCGAATTGCCGCCGTCGATAATTATGTCCCCATTCTCAAGAGAGGGGAGCAGCTGTTCGATGAAGTCATCCACGGCCTGTCCCGCCTTGACCATCAGCATTACCTTCCTCGGCTTTTTCAGGTTTGCCGTCAGTTCTCCGATTGAGCGGCAGCCGATTATCTTTTTGCCCTTTGCCCGCCCGTTTACAAAATCATCGACCTTCGAAATCGTCCTGTTGTAACAAGCTACGGTGAACCCTTTGCTCTCCATATTCAAAATCAGGTTTTCGCCCATTACCGCCAGTCCGACCAATCCGATATCCGCCTGTGTCATTTTATGATTTCCTTTCTATATATCTGTAATTTCCGCCGAAGCGGGGGACCGTGTGTTTATTCTCTTATTCTTGGTATGGAACCGTCCGACAATCTATACAGCGTCTCACCCGCGTTATGCACAACCAGAATCCCCATGTCTTCCTTGCCTTCGTAATTTGCGATGTCAATTTGTTCCGGGTCCATATAGCCCAGGTTTATCTTCCGGCATCGCTCTCTGCTTATCCCCGTTGCCAGCACGACGTTGACTCTTGGTTTTTCCACGCCGTTGTTATACGAGCCGATTCCTTTGACGTGCGTGCAGTGAGCTATCGCCCCCCACGGATAATCCTTGAATTTGTCCCACTGCTTGATGAAATAATCTCGCGTATGATAGCCGACATGCTCGATTGTTTTGCCGTGCGTTACCGAAACCTCTTTGATATGCGGGGCGTAAATAATCAGCGTCCCGCCGTCCGCAATCACCGGCTCCAGCTTATACATCACCTTGCCTGCCGTCCATATTTCGTCATACATCTTCGGCGCTATCCCCAGCACCGTCTTGTAGGGCTTGTCCTTATAGACGATATGCACCTTTGCCGACAAATCCGCCGCCCTCTCCCACGCCTCGACGCAGTCGCCGATGAATATGCCTTTGAACTTTTCCTTATCCGCCACCAGCGCAAAAAGCGTATGCGGCGTTGTGATGTATGACGCCGCGTTTTCGACGACTTCGCGAGTCGCCGTCCACTTGTTGCCGTTTATCGCGGGGTTCGTTATCACCGCGCCAAGCCAGTGGAAAAAGTTTATGATTTGAGGCCCCCCGACGCCCGGGAAGATATATTTGTGTCCGCCTGAAAAACCCACCACTTCATGCGGAAATACAGGCCCGACGATAAAAAACTCATCGTACTCAAAAACCAGTTTATTAACCGTGACTTCAACCTCTTCGCGGAAAAGCCCTTTGGTCAGCCGTTCAATCTTGTCTGCGTGAATCTTGCCTGCGAACTTGAACATCTCCGGGTTGTCCCACTGGTGATTAAAAAACTTCACCGATTTGTATTTGCCGTTGCGCTCGTTCTGTGTCATCGTTAGGCGCGCACAAATCTGCTCTTCGCTTATCGGCTGATGAGTCCCCAGCGCAACTAACACGTCTAATTTTTTTACGTCATTGCCGATGCAATCAAATATGGCTTTGAACACCCCGCCGACGGGGCCGGACCTGGTATTGTCCGGGACGATAACAAGTACGCTTTTGCCTGAGTATCTTCGCTTGCCGAAATACTCCGCCACCGCCTCCCGCATTTGCTCTTTGCTGATGACTCCATCCGCATATTGTCGTTCAATTACCATAATCTGTTTACCTTTCCCATGGCGGTTTGCCCGGCAGGGAATTCTCAAATTCCGTAATCAGCTTCCGCTCATACCCGCCTGCAAACTGCCCCTTGAGAAATCTGTCAAACGCCTCTTTAAGAAAGCGTTTCCACGATTCCGTCTCTTTGCCGGGCACTATCGGGTAAAATAACGCCTCGTTTGCTTTTGCCGCCTTCAGGTCGCCCGGAGCGTCGCCAACCATTAAGACATGGTCCTTATAATATCTTCCTTTCGTTGCGTATTCAAGATGCTCGGCTTTTGTTCCCATCTCCTGCCCCGCGATGACCGCGACGTATTTGGCGATATCGTGCTCTTCCCATTCCCTCACAAGCGCTTCCCCAGGCGTTGCCGATACCACTATAACGTCCGCCGCGGGCTGTATCTTCTCCAAACTCTCCCGCACAAACGGGAAGGGCGGTATTCCTTTTACGATATCCGTTACCGCCTGGTTCACTTTTTTGCTCCAGTCCAGCGCCTGCTCTAATTCTTTCTTCACCATCGGGTCTTTCGCCGCCTCAATCGCCTTTTTTAATCCGTCATTGCTCAGGATACTCTTCGGGTCATCCACCCACGCGAAATAATGTGGCAGTTGCGGCACCTCAAATCCCCTTTGCTTGACGTGCGGATGACTTGGCAGCAGTTCCGACAAAATCCGTTTCAGCGTCTTGTGCCTGTTCGCCCCGCGGGTTTTACTGAATAAATCCGCGAAGACCCTGCATTCTCTCGCCGCCTCCGCCACCGGCTGCAAACCAAAACACGCCACCGTCCACGGGCAAAAACACTCCCGCTGCTTTATCCCCATCGTATCGAATACACATCCGTCCGAATCTATCCCGACGAAAAATTTCTTCGTAACTTTAAATTCCTTCAACGCTGCCGCTGCATCCGACATTACAAACTCCTTACGACACTGTTTAACATTTATCCGCCTGTGGCGGACAGATTTACACTGTTTCTTTGAAATATTTAGCCCGCCGTTTCACGGCGGGTCATTAAAATTGTAGGACGGGGCTTGCCCCGCCGAACCGCATTATTTTAATCGTGGATGACGTGAAATTCACGGATTTTTTTTAGACACTTATTCACGCTGTTTTGAGTTATCAGAACTGGCAACCGCTCTCAATAATGAACATAAGCTGACAAAACAACCCATCGGCTGTAAATTAGAATATCGGGTTAAAGCGATTAATTCGTCGGGGGAGAGCTTCCCAAGCAATACGGTGTCGGTAGTCCTTTAGTTTTTAGTAAGTCGTCAACTTTCGACTATCAACTGCTCTATTCTCTCGCGCAGCGCGGAATACGGTGGGAGTGGTTCTATGACAGCATAGGATAATTCTTGGAAAATAAAAATTTTTCATTTAATGCTTAATACCATAAGTGCCATTCTCTGTGACACTTATTTTTCTAAGGTCTTCAACTGAAATTATCTTATAAAATTCTCCATCTATTGAACGTACTAAAATAGCCGCTTTACCAGCATTTATTTCTAGTTTTTCAACATGATTAATAAAAGGTACTTTATATTCCACCCGTTCGATTGGGACAGGAAATTTACCAATATAAATATATGCCTGTTCGTCAAACTTCCATTCGCCCTGAGCTAACATCAACTTGGTATTAAGCGGAAGCTTTGAAGTCAAATTTGAGATTGTATCAAGCACAGAACCATCTTTCTTATAAAAACAGTCTATTGCCAAATTCAACCCGTCTCCTTCTTTGCACCCCAATTCCTTTGGAGCTTGCCCTATATGGAAGATGGCACTGAACAAAGCTTTTTGAAAGTCGGGCATAATTATATTTATGTTAATAGATATCTTTCTTATCGTTCCTTCTGTATCTGCCGGAATACTTTGACGAATGACAAGAAGATCTATCGGAATAGCGTTAGCTTTGAGAAAATCTTGTGTAAATTGTTTGGCCGGATTTGTAAAATCGGTAGCCGAAGTCAAAAGCCCCTTATTTATACTGCCCTTGAGAACACATAGAGCACCTGCGAGCTTTTGAACGTCTCCACGTCCTACTTTCTTATTCCTTCCAGAATAATCCTTAGATTCAACAAACATTTGTTCGTCAGTTCGATGAAGATTATCTATCTGAAATATTTCGCCGCTAAATGGATTCCTAAAAAACACGTTATGGGTTATCTGTGCGTCTTTGTTGAGGCATTTTAAAACTGCTCCCACAATCAGCTCATAAGCAGTACCCTTTTTAACAGGTTTCCTGCCAAATATTTCTTCGTATAGCTTTTCCATATTGAGAGCTTTCAGCGTTTATTTCGTAAGTATGTTTCTCATATTCCTTTTACTCTAACAACCCTTACAGGAATATTATTTTCCAACATCCAATTCAGCCAATTAACCTGCGTGTCGCGTATGTGTTCTCTTAATTGTTTTACTTCAACCATTTCCAATAAGGCATCGTTCCAAATAACATAATCTGGCAATCCCGCACGATTTTCAGTGGGATTCATTGCGATTCGATAAACAATTTTAGCAAATATATTTATATCAACACGCCTTATAAAACTTTGGACTATATCTGTTATAAACACATTTATGCAGTTCCTCGGCGATCGAGGATTCTCATAATCTACATTATACAAAAGTCTTGTCTTATATTTTCCATAAGAATCAATTTGCTTATTTATAAACGTCGGTAAGTTTGTAGTCTGCAAATAAGCATATTTATTATCTATATCGCTCTTTCTGCAATCATAGAAAGACTCTCCTCGAAATAAATCCAAAGGAATATCCTGCATCGGATTTGGATTGCCCATACATCCAAATATTTCCTCCCAGAAAGAGAGGCAGAACATTCCCTGCCAAAAACTAACCTCAGCACGCATAACCTTATATCCTTCTCGTTCAAAGTAATCCTTAAACGCTTCTTCGGTGGAACAGTACTCGCCATTCGAAGACACATAGGATAATTTCTTTTCTCCAGATTTGGGAATCTCTATTATAGAAGTTATTTCTTCAAATGTATTTGTTTTATTTGCAAGGTTCGGTTCTTTATTGTTTGATTTTAAGGATTCAGTATTTTCTTGCACATAGTCGTGGTATTTAATATGTTCCCCTATACCTTCCAACCACTCAAGCCCTTTGATATTATGTTCTTTTTCATATATTTCATATAGAACGTCGAAAGAGTTTAGGCTCGGAACAATATAATTTGGCAATTTCTTTACATCTTCAAAAGTATGTTTCGCTTTAATATAATTGCCTTTATTGTCATAACCCACAAAATACATGCTGTGAAATGCCATCAAAAATCTTTCATAAATAGCAATATCTTCTAGGCACCGACTAACTAATTCGTCTCTAAATGATGGATTGTATTTATATCTTCTGCTCAAATAATCGATTATAGATATCAATAAAAAATGCTTATCGCTAACATTCGTCGTCTTTGTTAACGTTTTATAATTCTCTCTGTACATGTCGCCTGCATCATCTCTTGAAGCCCATAGCTTAAATAGTTTTTCCAGTTGTATGTCTATGTCCTTAATTGCTTGGTTGTCAGGATATAAGTCTTTCACGTATAATAATATACCAGCCAAGTCGCTAAAATATTCTTCTGCCTTCAGGTTGGCATATAAACAACTAAGGCCCTTAAAGTTACTCCAAGAATACTGAGGATTTTCCAGCAAAAGTTTTAGATGTTGATAAGCAAGATAAATGGATTTTAACTTGTGTTCGTCTATTGCTCTTTGTTTATATTCAGATTCGAATTCTTTGCGAACATAAAGTTCTTTCTTTTCCAAATCCTCAGGTACTATTAACTTATTGTAATAATCCTGAATGTCTATGAAATTGGAACCAAAATTAGAGACGAATCTTTTTACTGCATTTTCAATGCCTAATAAAGCCAATTCTAAAGTATCAGGCTTTTTGAAATCGTTTTTTATTAATCGTATATGTGCCTCTTTTAGTTTTGCTTTTTCTTTTCGTTGGTTTTCCCAATCTATCATATTGGGTTTATTTAAAGAAACGCTAATCTGTATTTTGTTTGAATTTGGCTTTGTAATTTTGTAGATAATTATCGCCACTATAACAGCAACGATAAATAAAAAACCCATGATGAGATCCTTTCAACCATTCCCCAGACCGCTTGACTAGTATCTAGCTGGTCGTCCCGATTCTTTCCTTACAGCATAGCGTCAAACGGCATAATTGACAACCTATTCTGAACCTCAATCGACCTTCGGAAATAAATAATCTCTGTGTGCTCTGCGAAGCGCAGCGTAGCTCCCGTGTCGTGTTTTGCGAAGCAAAACAACGGGGGTGGCTAAACCATTGTTGACTATTTACTGCTCTACATTGCAAAATAACTACGCGCATTGTTGTAACAGATATCCTGCACCATACCGCCGAGCAATTCAATATCAGGTGGTATTAGTCCGTTTTCAACGTCGTTGCCAAGAATGTTGCACAATATCCTGCGGAAGTACTCGTGCCTCGGATAAGACAGGAAACTTCTCGAATCGGTCGTCATCCCCACAAACCGGCTGAGAAGCCCCATGTTCGAAAGGGCCTCAATCTGCCTTTGCATTCCGTCTTTTTGGTCAAGGAACCACCAGGCCGAGCCAAACTGAATCTTGCCGGGGCAGGAACCATCCTGGAAGCTGCCCGCTATCGTGGTGATAAGCTCGTTATCTCTCGGATTAAGATTGTAAAGTATTGTTTTGGGAAGTTTCCCAATACAATCGAGCTTGTCGAGGAACCTTGCCAACAGACGGGCGATTTCGAAGTCGCCGATTGAATCGAAGCCCGTGTCGGGGCCGATGGCCTTAAGTATTCGCGTATTGTTGTTCCGCAGCGCGCCCAGATGTAATTGCTGAACCCAGCCCTTTTCATAATCCATTTTAGCGAATTCATACATCATTGCCGATTTGAACGCCAGAACGTCTTCCCCGTCGATGTTTTTGCCCGTTCGAATCTGGGCAAATATCTTTTTAAGCCCGGAATCGGTAAAGTCCGAGGCGTAAGGCGTATCAAGTCCGTGGTCGCTTATTCTGCAGCCGTTTAAATGGAAAAATTCGTGTCTTTTTCTCAATGCCTCGATGTAGTCGCGATAATCGACTATATCAATATCAGCCGCGGCAGACAGCGCATCAATCCATTTGTTTAATCCGGCAGTATTCTCCGCAGCCATCGCTTTATCAGGCCGCCAGCAGGGCAGAACTTTTATTTCAAACTTGTCGTCCTTCAGTTTTTTATGGAACTCAAGGGTATCGGTTGGGTCATCGGTGGTGCAGATGCACGCTACATTCGCCTTTCGCAGCAAATTCCGGCAGGAAAAATCCGGCGAACGCAGCATTTGACTGCATTTGTCGTAGATTTCTTTTGCAGTATCAGGATTGAGGAGTTTGTCGGCGATGCCGAATGTCCTTTTTAATTCCAGATGGGTCCAGTGAAACAGCGGGTTGCGGATTGTCTTCGGGACGGTTTCGGCCCATTTTTGAAATTTTTCGAAATCGGTTGCCTTGCCTGTGCAGTATCTCTCGTCGATTCCGTTGGCTCGCATTGCCCGCCATTTGTAATGGTCGCCATAAAGCCAAATCTGAGTAAGATTCTGATATTGTTTGTCCTCCGAAATCTCACGAGGCGAAATATGGCAATGATAGTCAAAAATCGGCATACCGGCTGCGTACTCGTGATATAGAATACGGGCTGTTTTTGTTTGAAGCAGGAAATCCTCGGACATAAAAGTTTCAGCCATACTTTATCGCCTGACCTTTCAAATACAAATTCAAAATCATTCCTTATCAGATGTTTATGCTTCCTGTAAAAGCTATACTCCGCTAAACGCCGAAAATCCGCCATCTACCGGCACAACAACACCCGTTACAAACTTCGCCGCGTCGCTTACCAGCCAAAGCATCGTGCCCGTCAAATCATCCGGCTTGCCAAATCTGCCCATCGGCGTATGTTCGATTATGGTCTTGCCGCGTGGTGTTAGGTTGCCCGTTTTTTCATCGGTCAACAAAAACCTGTTCTGCTCCGTCAGGAAAAACCCCGGCGCAATCGCGTTTACCCTTATATCCTTCGAGTGATTTTGATTGATATGTACCGCTAACCACTGTGTAAAATTACTCACTGCCGCTTTGGCAGCCGAATACCCGCAAATCTTCGTCAATGGTCTCATCGCGTTCATACTCGATATATTCAGTATCACTCCCGAGCCATTCTTCGCCATCTCTTTGCCGAACACCTGGCTCGGCAAAAGAGTTCCTAAAAAATTCAAATCGAATACTCCGCGAATCGCCTCCGCCGGCAAATCAAAAAATGCCATACTGTCGGATGTCGTTGCGTCTTTCTTATTGCCTCCCGCGCCGTTTATCAGGATATCCACATTGCCTAATTTCGCGGTAATTTCCTTTGCAGCATCTTCAATCTGCTTTTTATCCAGCACATTGCACTTGACCGCTATGGCTGTTCCACCCTGTTCAATAATTTCATCCGCGATTTTCTTCGCCGCATCTTGTGACAAATCCATCACCGCGACTTTTGCCCCCGCGCAGGCCAATGCCTTCGCCATTTGGCTGCAAAGCACCCCGCCCGCACCCGTTACCGCCGCCACCTTGCCCGTCAAATCAAATAATGTCTTCATAATTTATCCCCGGATTTAGTCGATAAAAATCGGCTTAATGTGCCTCTGGTAAATATTCTCAGTTACATTCGGCCCGATTATACGTTCACAGTCAGCTACCGCGTCGGTAAATTCCGTTCCCATTTCCGCCGCGACCTTGTACCCGACGTGCACAAGCTGCCTCAAATCCGGATTATATCGTCCGCAGGATTGGTCGTGCCGCAGCGCCTCAGCAAATCGCTTGCCGTTCCACTCCGTGACAACCTCAGGGCTTGGCAACCTGCCCTTATCGATATCAATCACCGTAGCGTATGGCTTCGTCAGCTCATCCATCCGTGAAAATGCCTCCGCGTAAATCTGCCTCGCAATCCTCAGCCCCTCGCCCTCCGCAATCGCCAGCCCCGCAAGCTCCTCAAGCCACGTTGTCCCCGCCGTCTTGACGTGAAGCCCCGCGTCGAATTTCTTTAGCGCCTTGTTAATCGCCCCATATATTGAAAACTTGTCACTGCCCGAATGAACGCTCAGCTTCAAATTCTTCGGCAGCCCGAATTCCTCAACCGCGTATGCAATCACCGCGATATCCTGCTCAAATTCTCTCGCGAATCGTTCAACGTCGCCGACGTAATCGACTCCCTTATTGAACCTGCCTGAAAACTTCGGCGCAATCGTCTCAACCGGCATCTCTTCCTGTGCCGCTGCCGCTAAAATAAAAAATAATTCCACGGGCGATTGAGGCGTATCCGTTTCATCCATCGACATTTCTACAACAAAATTGCCCACGCCTTTTTTGGGTACGATGTGCCTGTATAACCGGCTCGCCTCTTTCACCGCCCACAGGTATTTATTCGCTATCGTCCTCGCCGAGTCCTCAGTAACAATCAGATTCCCTTCAATCCCCGGTACAGACAAACCGTCGATATATTTCACGCACCCGTCGATAAAGTTATCAACATCTTTTTTCTCTGCCGGCTGCCCTATATAATCCGCAACATCAAGCGTGAAGAAATCACTCGACTTGATAAATAAGTCAGCCGTTTTCAGATTGATATGGTCTGCGTCAACGAAATACGCTCCCTCCCAAAGCATTGCTTTTGTTGCCTCATCCGCCTCCGCGCGAACTGCCGCGGGCTTTGTTCCGATTATCGTATGCTCACGATGCGACTTGTTCCAGACGGGCGTTATCTCGACGCCGGCCTTGCCTGCTTCGACCATCGCCGCCAGCTGCGCCTTACCCTGTTTGCCGAATCTGTCCCCAATCCCAAATGAGTATTTGCCCAAATTCATAAATACCTCGAAAGTTTTTATTTGTCATTCCTGCGTAAGCAGGAATCCAGTTCTTTCTTTTTTTTAATCTTTTTCTCTGTGTTCTCTGTGACCTCTGTGGCTCACAAATAATTCGGAAGTTTCTTTTCTACCCATTTCTTCGCCAGCCGCACATACACAGGCAGCCCGTCTTTGCCGACCGTTATCGGCGCTTCCCCCTTAATCAATGGCCCGATATATCTCCGGCACGCCTCGGTGATATGATTGCCCTTTTCGTTTATGAACTCCTTAGGCACCTTCTTTTCTCCGTTTGCTACGTCTTTCAGTTCCGCAAGTCCCGTCGTGCATTTGTATTTCGCGCCCTTTTCTCGCACTAAGGTTATCATTTTCCCATTGACCCCGCTCATCGCCGCCTTCACCGCATGCTTACCGCACATATACGCCTCGTTGATGTCCGTCAGCGACGCAAAATGCATCGAGCTTCTCTGCTGTGTCCCTAATTTGTTCCAGCGTGCCTTTATCCCCGCATCTTTTTCAATTATCGTTTTCAGCATCTCCGCCACGCCGCCAAGTTGCGCGTGCCCGAAGGCGTCATTGCCGAACCCCGCCGTCTCCGCGGTAATGTAATTGCCTTTCTCGTCCTTAAGCCCTTCGCCCACGATGATAAAGACCCTGCCGAATTCCCTGTAAACCTCCTTGACGTCCCTGACTAACTGCTCAAACGTAAACGCCGCTTCCGGCATATAAATAAGATGCGGCGCGTCCTGCGCCTCTCTTGTCGCCAACCCCGATGCCGCAGCAATCCATCCCGCGTTTCTGCCCATCACCTCAACGATGCTGCACGTATCGAAAGTCGATAGCGCCTCGTTGTCCCGCCCCGCCTCCATTGCGCAGGTCGCCACGTATTTCGCCACGCTTCCGAACCCCGGACAATGGTCCGTATATGCCAGGTCATTATCAATCGTCTTCGGTATCCCGATGCAGACAAGCTCATATCCCCTTTGTGCCGCTATATTTTTTACCTTGTCCGCCGTATCCATCGAGTCGTTGCCGCCCGCGTAGAAAAAGTATCGAATATCGTGCGCCTTGAAAACGTCCAGCACTCTGTCGAAATCCGATTGTGCCTGGTCTAAGGATTTGAGCTTATACCTGCACGACCCCATTGCCGCCGCGGGTGTCCGCTTTAATGCCTCGATTACCGATGCCTTCTCCGATGATGCGTCAAACAGCTCCTCTTTCAAAACGCCCATTATGCCGTCGTGTGCCGCCAGCACTCTGCCGATTTTCTTCGTTTTGGCTGCCTCTTGTATTACCCCGCAAACGCTCGAATTGATTACGCACGTCGGCCCCCCCGACTGTGCCACTATCGCGTTCGCATTCACCTTTGCCATATTCAATTATCTTCCAAAAACAGTTTTACAACGCAAAGATTTTACCACAAAGCATTCCCTGAGCAAGCGTAATGCGTCGAAGGGAGGCACAAAAAAGCACGGATTTTACGTCGGAAAAGGGCAGGGTTTATTCGTCTGTCATTCCCGCGCAAGCGGGAATCCAGGTCGTCAATTTTAATGAAGGTAGATGGCGATGTTTATCTATAAACAACCAGCAACTAACAATGAACAATGAACTAATTATCAATTGTGTTTGTGAATGTGTGACTCGTATATTTGCTGCGCCTCAGCAAATTTCCTTTCGGTCAGGTCCAGCGAATCTAACAGCTCCTGGCCCAGCATTGTAGAAATAATCTGTCCTGTGAAATCGCTGAACGTTATGAAATGCGAAATAAATATCATCCCGCCAAGATAGTTAAGGTCTTTTTTTATTAAAGGCGTATGGTGCCTTAAAACCGCGTCCTGCATTATTTGTGAAAAATTCCACTTCCGGCAAAGCTGCATCCCCACCTCGCAGTGATTAAGACCTAGGATTGCCTTTTCATTGTGGGCGACCGATTTCATCTTGTCCCACGATGTCCCCATCAGATGCACCGTTTTCTTGTTGCTCGCCACGAGAATTATCAGCCGGCCTATATCGTGAATCAGCCCCGCCACCGCGCACATCTCACGCTCGCGGGCCGGTATATCGCAAAGCTCCGCCAATATCCGGCAGCACAAAGAAATGTCCCGCGAGTGCGCAAAATATTCGTCCAGGTGCTCCAGTGCCGCCAGCTCTTTTCTGATTGTCTTGTTCGCGTATGATATCCCGATAAGATTCACTAATGGCCCCGTCCCGATTTGTGTTATCGCGTCGTCGATTGTGTTAATCGTCCTGCCCGTCCCAAGACAAAAATCGCACGCTAAGTGCAAAAGGTCCGTGCATAACCCCGGGTCATTCGCTGTTAGCGCCCGCACCTGCTTTTGTCCTTTGCTTGAATCGACGTTGGCCTTCATCAGCCGGCTGATGTTCTCCGGCATAGGCGGCAACACCTCTATCAGCCCCGCCACCTGCCTCGCTAATTTTTTCTTCTTGTCTTCCATCTTATCCGCCTGCCCGCCATTATACCACTTTCCCTATCTTGTTCACTAAATTGTTCTATGTAAATAAATCACTTTCCTTATCCGTATTCAGCCCTGCCATCTTCGCCCTTGGCGAGTGGCAGGGTTTATTCATTTGTCATTCCCGCGAACGCGGGAATCCAGGTTTTTGCAATTGTAGGGCGGGGCTTGCCCCGCCGCCGGCGGATTGCAAAGGGTCTGGTTGTGGGAGGATCATTCTCTGGGAAGCTTTTCACCTATCCTTTTCCTTGCAGGAATAACCGGAAATTGCTAAAATTATGGAAGAAGTGGCAAGAGGGACTATGACTTGAAAAAGGGTTATCAATACATGATTACCTATGAATTGAATAAGATCAAACATATCTTCGGTTTGCTGTCACAGGCACATTTCAATTAAGGAACTATTCAATGGAAATTGTATTTGTTGCGATGTTCGCTTTTGCTGGAATTGTGATATGGGTGTGGGGCAGGAGCAAATACAGTACTAAACAGTTATCGATTGCTTTGAAGAAATTGGCTGTCAGTGAACAACAAAGAAACGATCTAACAGCCGAGTTAGCGGCCATGCGTGACAATTTAGAGACAGCAGACAAGCTAAATTTGGCTCGACATGAAACCGAATTAAAAGTAATGCGTGACAGATTAGAGGCACAACTGAATAGTCATGGAGTTGAGTTAGCATCAATGCGTGGCGGGTTAGATATGCTACAAACTAGTGTGCAGGCATTAGGCAGACGCTTGCTCAAGGATAGTGTTAAGTTCATTGGGGCAAAGGTAACAGCAAACAATTATGCGACCTCAAAGAAACAATTCGAGACCATATTTGATTTTTGTGAAAAGAACGGTTATTTGATTCCCGAATCGGAACGGCAAGAAATTCTCCAAGATTTAAAACAAAGCTTTGAGATGGCAGTCCAAAAACAATGGCATAAAGAAGAACAAGCGAGAATCAAGCGCCAGATTAGAGAAGAGGAAAAACTTGAGGCAGATAGACAGAGAGAATTACAACGATTGCAAAATGAAGAGCTTGCGATTCAGACCGCATTACAAAAAGCATTACAAAAAGCCAAAGACGAACACGACGTGGAAGTTGAGCGACTAAAAGGCCTACTCGAACAGGCACAGACAAAGTTGCAAAGGGCAAAATCTATGGCAGAACTCACAAAAGCAGGTTTCGTCTATGTTATTTCCAATATCGGCTCATTTGGGGAAAACGTATTCAAGGTAGGTATGACTCGCAGACTTGAACCTCTCGACAGAGTATATGAACTGGGCGATGCATCTGTGCCTTTCCGTTACGATGTCCACATGATGATTTCTTCAGACAATGCCCCGGCTCTTGAACATGTGTTGCATCAAGACCTCCACAAATTTCTTGTAAACAAAGTCAATCCGAGAAGGGAGTTCTTTAGGGTAGATATCGATACAATAGTACGGATCGTGGAGAGAAACTATGGGAAGGTTGAATATGTCGCAATCCCCGAAGCTCTGGAATATAACGAGAGTCTCAACATGACAGATGACGATTTCGACTACGTCTCACAAGAGTTGGCGCGGTTCAACGAGGATGAAGAGGGTTATAGAATTGATGTGCCTCTTCAGCAGCCAAAGATACCACAAGCAAAGGACAACTCTTCAAATATTAATTATATTGAAAATATTGCGGAAGATTCTTCTGCGGGCAGTTCCGATGTCGCACGTGCACCAACAAATGGCATAGATAGTATCGCTCAATCGGCTAAGCAAACAAAAGAGGAAAGACGGGCTGTATCTTGTCCTTTTTGCAAAGGCAGCATTTATGTGGATACATTGACCTTTGGAGAAAATTCATGTCCCCATTGTAATCGGACATTCCGAGTAAAAGGGAGTAAGCAGTCAGGCAATAAACCTTAGAACATGAAATATAGGGGAAAAAGGGGGACTTATGAAAATCTGAGGGTGAAAACCTGGGACAGATACCGTTTTTTTCCCCGCTTCCCTAACTCAACACTAAAAACCCAAAACTAAAAACTGCCGCTGGCGTTAAGGGTACACCCAAAACTGCTGTAAAGCCAGTATATATAAGTAGTTATATATTTGTGTCCCCATGAGAAGGGGCTATTTTTCGTGTGTTTTTTGTGCCTTTTTGTGGCCTAAAAACAACTCTTTTTCCGTGGTCATTTTTGTCCTAACTTCTTTCCTTATAATGGCTTAAATTCTGGATACAAACAGTCCTATAAAACAGTTGTATCATACAGTTGTATGATACAACTGTTATCCACTTTCGCGCAAGTCGAAAACCCTTAGATGCAAAAATTCTAAAATTTTTTTACTCCTTATTTCACAAGGACTTATCGTTTTTAGGCATATCAGGAAATTCCTCGTTTTCGTCAAAAGCGCGCAAGTTCGCGCCATAGGATAGAGGGGCCTCACCTGCCCCCACGGCTACTTGTCGAAGACAAGTGTGGGGGTGTGATGCTTCTTGAGGTGTTTAGCCCGGCAACTTTATTGCCGGGTCGGTTAGCCCACAGGCCTGCCTGCGGGTCATAAAAATTGTATCCAGTATCCAGTATCGAATATCGAGTATCGTTTGAAAAAGGAGGGCGAGAAAATGTCAATGATTCACATAATGATACCTAACTGTTTAGACCTTATCTTTGCAAGCCCCCTGTTGCTCTATCGCCTGTGGAAATTCGGCTACACCTTCCGCCGTATCTATCTGGGCGAGGGCTACTGGACGATTGTTGACCTCGACATTTACTACCGCCTCGGCCATCTCAAATGGTCTGCCATTGGCGATGACGGTCGTATATATGCTGCTCGTCTTATCAAAAAAACCGTATGTGGAAGGATAAAGGCAGCGTATCTGCACAGAGAAATTATGAATCCTCCAAAGGGAACTCTTGTTGACCATCAAAATCGAAATACTCTCGACAACCGCAGGACCAATTTGCGGTTTGCAACTCATTCTGAAAATTCCTGCAATAGGCGAAAAGCGCGGAAGAAAACCACCTCCCGGTTCATTGGTGTTCATTGGGATAAACGTCTCTGCAAGTGGGTCGCCCAAATCACACTTCATGGAAAAACTTTTCACATCGGCTGCTTCGATTCCGAGTTCGACGCCGCAAGGGCCTATGACAATGCTGCAAGAATATATCATAAGGAATTCGCCAGTTTGAATTTCCCGGTTAGCCCGCACACCGTAATGATGATGTCATTCCGAGCGACCTGTGGTGAGCAAAGTCGAACCAAGTCGAGGAATCTATTAAAATTTGCTAATATCTTGTGTTATTCCCGGCTATTGTTTCTTGCCCGGGGACTGTGGTCCCATAAACACCGAAATACGACCGACGCACGACGCACGACGAATATGTTTGCTTCTTTGAATTTCCCCATATTAACAAAGTCCCCGCAAAGCCCAATTCCTTTGCGTTTTTTGCGACAGTGGATTATAATCATTATGGGCTGTATAGCTCGTTTGGTTAAACCTGTTCGGCTGCGTTCGGAGCGCGTTGCTGGCCGGAACAAGGTTACAATTAATATCGAAAAAAGGTGTAAAATGCCCATAGCGACATTTTATTTTCAACTGCACCAGCCGTTTCGGCTGCACCCCTCCAGGGAAAAGTTCGTCTGGGACGAGATGAACAAGCAGGTATTTGAAAAGGTCTCCCACAAATGCTATCTGCCCGCAACAATGATGTTTACCAAGCTCATCGAGGAAAATCCCAATTTTAAAATCACCTTCAGTATGTCCGGCACGTTCCTCGAACAGGCGCAAATGTATAAGCCCGAAGTAATCACCTGCCTTCAGCAGTTGCTCGCCGCGGGCAAAAACAAAAACCAGGTCGAGTTCCTCGAAGAAACTTATTATCACTCTCTTTCCAGCTTGTTCGCTGATGTGCACAGGCAGGAATTCAGAGACCAGGTTGCCCTCCACAGGGGCATAATGGAAGACATCTTCGGCATAAAGCCCGCCTCTTTCAGAAACACCGAGCTGATGTTCAATAACGATATTGCCTACGTTGTCGCCGATATGGGATATAAGGCGATGCTCTGCGAAAAACGCAACGATATGTTTGGCCGCAAAAATGGCAAACTCGTTTCTCCAAACGCCGTCTTCCGCGCGAAAACAGGCAATCTCATCGTCATCCCCCGGAACAGGGAACTCTCCGACGACATCGCGTTCAGATTTCCGCATACGCCTGTCCCCGCCGAGCTTTACGCCAAACACATCGCCGAAATCGACGGCGAAGCAGTCCTACTCGGCTACGACTATGAGCATATCGGCGAACATATCTGGGAAGACAAAGGCATCTTCGAATTCTGGAAAAAGCTCCCCAGTGAGCTGGCAAAATACCAAAGCGTCAGAATGGCAAACCCCACCGAGGTTGCCGAAATGTTCAAAACCGCTGATTGCCCCACCGTCGATATCCACGGCTTATCGACCTCCTCCTGGGCCGACGCCGCCAGAGACACCTTTGGCTGGTTGGGCAATAATACCCAGCAGGAATTCTTCTCCCGCATCCAGGCCCTCGAAAAAAAGGCCAAAACCGCGGGCGGCGAGTTACAAACCAAATGGCGACACCTAACCACCTCAGACCATCTTTATTTTCTCCACGAAAGCACCGGCTCAGACCAGGCCGTTCATTCCTATTTCAGCCCTTACGGCACAATAGGCGAAACCGTCCGAACTATCACCGACAAGCTCTGGATGCTCGCCAGGTCTCTCGAAAAATTCACTATCCTGAAAAAGCACACCCGGACACCCGTTATTATCATCAGCCCCGAAACTGACCGTCTGCCTACCAAGGGTCTGGGCGATTTCGCACAATACGTCTCCGGCAAATCAGGCGGTATGGGCGAGGTAGTTGCCGCCTTATGCAGGGGGCTTTCGAACAGGGGCGTCAAGACCTACATTATCACGCTCAATCTCCAGAGAAAGTTTATGGAGCATTCGGGGATGAGCAAAGAGGAGTACATCGAGAATTTATACCACCTCCCGCGCGACAAGATAAAATTTGTCGATTCCTCTCTCTTCGAAAATTATATGAGCGCCTACGATGGCGACCCCCGCGCGACCGCCGCCGAATTCCAGAGGCAGATTAAACGCTTCCTCATCGGTGAAATCCTCTCCAAGCACGAGGGCAGGGGAATCATTCATTCCCACGACTGGATGGCGGGCGGCATCATCACCGCCTTCGCTAAGCTCCGCAGCATCCCCGTCCTTCATACTTTACATAATTCTCACACGGGGTATATACCGCTGGAGATGTTTGGCGGGGTGAATTTGAGCGAGCTTTGGAGCAACTTATACATCGCCAGCGACTTCGGCAGGGAGTGTGTCGATTGCCAGGCCAGCGCGATAAAAAACGCGGCGCTGGTCAACTACGTAGGCGACCGGTTCCTTCAGGAAACAATCGAGGATTACTTCTTGGACAGGAACTTCATACCGTGGAGCGTGAGGAAAGAAACCAAAGCCAAATACCGATACGGCTGCGCATTTTCAATCCCCAACGGGATATCGCCCTCGGTGTATCCTGAAAACCAGATTGAAAACCCGGATGTCGATAAGCCGGGACTCGCGCAAACATTCGGGATAAACGGCCACGTTATCGAAGCGAAAAAGCTCAATTTAGTCAAATTCCAGAAGAAAACCGGTCTGAAAGTTGACCCGGAAGCGATTTTGCTGTATTGGCCCAGCCGGCTGGACCGCGTTCAGAAAGGAATCGAGCTGCTCGAAGATATCGCTTTGAGGTTTGTAATCGAGCATCCGGACGTTCAAATCGCGGTTGTCGGAAACCCCGTGGGTGACGACAGAAACGACGCGGATATTCTGGGGAGAATCGCGTGTGCATCGGGTGGGAAAATCACCTATTGGCCTTTTAATGATGACCTCAGCACGCTGGGTTACGCGGCGGCGAGCGATGTATTCGGGGCGTCGCTGTATGAGCCATTCGGCCAGATTGATTTGGTGGGAAACCTGTTCGGCGCGACAGCGACGAACCGCAATACGGGCGGGTTCCACGATAAGATTGTGCCATTGCAGTTGAGGAAAATGGGCGGGGCGGAGGACGTGGGCAATGGCGTGCTCTTTGAGAATTACGACGCGGGCGGGTTGTGGTACGGGCTGGAATTGACCGTGCGGAACCACAGGTTCTTCAGGAAAGACCAGCAGGAATGGGAAAAACAGGTGAAAAGAATTATGAGAGATGCCCGGAATAACTGGGGCCTTAATAAAATGATGGCTGGGTACCTTGGGGCGTATGAGAGGATTCTCGGCTACCCTGTGGTGTAGTTTTTCAAATCAAAAATCAAAATGTAAAAAGCAAAAATGTGGAATCGCTGCGCGATAGTATATAAGTATATACGTATGTACTTATATAGTGCTTCAACAGTCGAGTTTTTTTAACCACGGATTACACCCTTCTTCGCCGAAGCGGTTACGCAGGGCAGGCGGATTTATTTTAGACGCTGATAACGCAGATTCCGCAGGTTTTGTCAGCCGGGGAGCAATTTGCTCGGCTTGCGTTCTGCGGCTAAGGGTATTCTCGATTCAAGCATCTGCGATACCCTTTCGCCTTGTCCGTGACCCGTCCTTCGCTTTATTGCTACGGAGGGTAAAATCCCTTCGGGCTTCTTTGAATAAGCCGAGGAAAATTTAATGCTCCCTCTTTACATCATTGTCGTTAGGAATTGCCATAGTCCTTTTGACTAATCAAAAGGACTATGAGCATTTTAATCAAGTGCCGGTAGAGATTGGTTGGCTTGGGTATTGGCGGCGTATGAGAGAATTCTCGGCTACCCTGTGGTGTAGGAAGTTATAGGTTGGAACCACTCCCGTTCCCGTTAGGGATGCCAAACGGCAAAGGGACGCCTTTCGGCGGGATTAACACGGATTCCTTCGCGACTACCGCTCAGGACGGGTAACACGGATGGGCACGGATTTTTAGTAAAAAGTTTGTCAGATTGACAGAGCAAAATCCTAAATACTAAACTCTAAACCCCAAACAAATTCAAATTACCAAACCGCAAATTTCCAAACAACAAGAAAAAGCAGGGCGGGTCTTTTTTTTATTCAAAACAAATATTGATGATCGCAGCGCGAAGATGTATTATTACGATAGTCCTTTTGGCTAATCAAAAGGACTATGGACTTTTAAAAATATTGGAGAGTAAGATTCGGAGAGTAAGATGTGGTTTTTAAAACAAATAAGCGAGAATAGCGGAGATTGAGATATGGTCTTTACGGCAAAGCAGTGGGAATATCTGAGTAAGATATGGCATTTGACGCCGCAAGAGGTGGAGGTTGCCAAGCTGGTCTGCGACGACTTAGACAATGAGCGTATCGGAAAGAAACTGCACATCGCGTATAATACTGTGCGTGCTCATCTTGGAAATATATTCCGCAAAGTCGGGGTTAAGGGCAAGGCAGGTGTTATCCTGGAGTTTATTGAAAAGATGCAGAAAGCCGGGATTTAGGGCGCTGTCAGCTACGGGAAACTTATTCAAATTGACGTGATTCAAAGCGTGGAACAAGTATGCGGTTCGTAGTCCTTTTGACTAATCAAAAGGACTACGAACATTTTAATCAAGTATGGGTGGAGGTTGGCAGGATTGGGTATTGGGGCGTATGAGAGAATACTGGGGTATCCGGTGGTGTAGTTAGCGGACAATTCGTATTTCGTCGTTCGTATATCGTATGTCGTAGTTTGGATACCGCCTCCCGTAAGGGACGCCAAACGGCGGGAGGCGGACGACAAATATTAAATGTCCAATCCGCCATAGGCGGATAAATATCCAATAGCCAATATTGAATCCGCCGAAGGCGGAAAGAAAAATGGCCGGAGTTAATTTTAACAAACAAATAATAGGTGACTGCGGGGCTACTTGAAGAAGATATTATGTCACTTTTTCAACAGCCCCACTGTCCATAGTTGTTTCACCAGTTGTTTCTCCTCAACAGGTCCTATAGGTTTTCTAATCTATATCGAGCACAACACGAAAGCCGATGTCCGACCTGTCAGCTTTTGGCCCGCGATAGTCCCTGTTGGCTGAGCGGCATCTATATGCCTTTTCATCCCAACCGCCGCCTCTGATTACACGCGAACCTTCCACCTGCGGCCCATTGGGGTCGATATTGGGGGTTATTTTGTAGTAATCTTTTTCATAAATATCGCTGCACCATTCCCATACATTGCCGTGCATATCATACAATCCAAAAGCATTGGGCTGATAGGAGCCGACATCGGTGGTTCTGTTCAGATATTTACCGATAATGCCGTCGGCATAAGCGTCCTTGGCATTGTAATTGGCTAAATCCGAATCGATGGTAGTCCCCGTATTGAATGCCGTCGTAGTGCCGGCTCTGCATGCATATTCCCACTGGGCTTCCGTCGGCAAGCGGAATTTCAGTCCGGTTTTGTCGGACAATATTTTCAGGAATCGTCCTGCACTATACCAGCTGACATTTTCAATAGGCAGTTTATCGCCGCCAAACTTGCTGTTATTTTCGTTCATAAGGGTTCTGTATTGAAGTTGAGTCACTTCGAACTTGCCCATATAAAATGCCTTTGTCAGCTTGATGTGATGCTGACCCTCATCAGAATCTCTATCTATTTCCGTAGCCGGAGAGCCCATATCGAATTCACCAGCCGGTATATATACAAGCACCATATTTACATCAACGCCAAGTTCGACTGTCTTTTCGAGCGGCATACCGGCTTCGGCTGCTGCTTTTTTCTGCAAGGCAGCGGCCTGGGTTTTCGGAGATGGAGTTTTCTCCGCTGCTATAACAGCAACCGCAATAAACAAAGACACAAAAACAGCCATAATTGTTTTCATAATTTACACTCCTTTTAAAAATAGTTTTTTGTCTTTTTAGTTTGCTGAAATTATATTATCGCTTACTTGCCGACGCAACCAAAATTCTCTGAAATTGGCAATTAAGCAGTCATCCTGTGTCCGGCACAGGATGAACCGCAATAACCTTAACCCTGCCTCCTGCGCCCGGAATAACCTCGCTTCTATCGAGTATGGCAATAACCCTTTTCTGCGGGCAAAAAGCTGATAACCAATATCGACGGCGGGCAGGCGGGCGGATAAGGAAGGCTGCGCTACGTGTTTAAGCGAAAAAACGGTTGATGTTCCTATTATTGACCATGATTTGCCCTGCTTGAGTGATTATGCCTTTTTTGCGTTATCTAGGCGTCTCATAAGAAGCGAGGCCAATCCTAAATGATCCAAGCACTGATCGGGAGTATCTCGTATGCCATACTCGTGACCTCGTGGATTCCGTATCGCCAATACTGCTCCAGTAAAAATAAATTTGAAACCTTGCTGTTCATCTTTTTCACTGGCATTCGATAAGTCCGTCAATTTGATTATTGGTGATGTTTCATTAAAGGCTTGCATCATCAATTTATAACCATATTCATGTAATCCAGATAACTTTTGGACCTGTTTGTCTACATATTTATATGCTTCAAATGTAGCCTGTGCGTAATGACCGTTGTCAAAAAGATTTTTGACAATTCCCTCAATTTCTTGGTGAATGTTTCTTTCGTCAAATGGATGTAACCCACCACTTGGCTGCGATCGTTCCTCTGTGAATTTACGAGCTTTTCTCGTGATGGATTGAAATCTGTCAAAAGCATTATGCATCAAGTAGGTTTTCCTTTATGCTTTTGAATATATTGTCATATGTTTCTTTCGTTCCATCAGCGGGCAAATTGATTTCAATTCTCACAGTTAAACCGACATCTTTTGAAGGTCCTGAACCCGTAGGACCAGAAAGGTTGGGGGATCGTGTCTCTTTAGGTTTTACTGTTTGTTTTTTGCCTTCTTTATTTGCATTTGGGGCACTTTTTGTTTTACCAGGTTTACTTGCGGGCAATTCTCCATGACCCGCCAAACTCGCCAGTATTTTGAATGTACTTGCCTGCCTTTTACCAATTGTTGCACTGGTCTGATCGCTCTGCCTGAAAAATGTTATGAGATCATCATCGGAAAGATTCCATGTGCTATCGCTATGTAATTCAAATAAAGCAGAATACGCTTTTTGGACCAGTTCTCCAAACGATTTAGAAAAATCTTCATCTCTATGGTTAGCAAAAACCTTTGCTGCTTCCGGTGTTTTTTTGCCTTCCTCGTTAATGACGCCGATGAATTGTAAAACGTTTATGACATAACTTTCATTATTCGGAGCCAATCCTAATTTTTTAACAGTATCAGACGATATGTTTTCAGGAAATGATTTTCTCAAATGACCTATCATTTGTGATATATTACCTGCACCGGAAATGTAAGGATGAGTGTTTACCATTTTGTTCTCCTTTTCTATTTATTTAGGTCCAGCAATAATTATACATTCTGTGTAAACCGGGTCAAACCCATTTTCAGGACGGCAATGTTGACGAGCAAAGGTACGAATCTCTTCCGGCGTTAAAGTGGCAGTATATCGGGAAAATAAAAAGATAACAACAAATTTCGTAATTGCGGATTTGCGTCCGCCGCGCTAAAAGCGGGCGAGATATTCGCTACGCTTCGAGAAGAAAAGCAAGGAATTTCGTAATTGCGGATTCCGCCACACTGACTGGCGGATAAATGCCGAATGTCGATTTAATTCAGCGAACCTCGCGATTGCACCCCTGGCCGGAGACCGGGGCTATATACAAACGCCCACAAGGTGGGCGTTCAATGGGTAACCCCGCCGCGCTGCGCGAGAGATTAGAACAGTCGATAGTTGATAGTGGATAGTCGTTGGTATTTGGTCGTTAGTATTTCGTATTTCGACATTGTAATCTTCCCATTGAGAACGGGGGAAAAAAGGGTTATACTTACAGTATGGCACATCGGCGAAATAACAAATCGGCGAAAAGCAACGCTGTTAAAGCAGACCCTGTAAGGGCGGCGGCAGAGTTTGGAATTGACGTCTCAGCGATAATTGACAATCTTAAGAGAAGCCCGGAAGAGCGCATCAGGCGGCATCAAGTTGCACTTAACTCAATCGAGAAACTGCGCAGGGCCAAACGCGTATGACCGGGGATTTTATCATACTATTAGAACGGCTGGTGAAGGCCGGGGTCGATTTCGTGATAGTAGGCGGTTTTGCGGGGACGGTATATGGCTGCACGCTGGTAACGCAGGACGTTGACATCTGCTGCGATTTTTCACCCGCAAATCTGCTTGCTTTGCAAAAGGGAATAGCCGATTTGCATCCAGTCCACCGAATGACACCGGGCCGAAAGAAACTTGAACTGACTGAGAAGAATTGCGGCAGCTTCAAGAATTTATACTTAGACACGGACATCGGACGGCTTGACTGCCTTGGGTCTATTAAGGGCGTCGGAGATTATCAAAAGGTAAAAGAGGAAAGTGTTATGATTGAGACCGACGGCGTTCGATTGCAAGTGCTCAATCTTGACGCACTGATAGAATCCAAAAAGGCAATGAACAGACCCCGCGACAGGCAGGCAATCGCTGAATTGGAAGCGATAAAGAAACTCAGGAAGGGCAAGAAGTAAGAGCAGACACCGGACGCGCTTCGCGAGAGATTAGAACAGTCGATAGTGGTTGGTCGTTAGTGTGTAGTCGTTAGTATATCGTAATTAGGATGCCGCACAAAAATGGGTCCCCGGCAGAAAACCAAAGCAGCTAAACCCGAGGACCTCCGCTTCCTCCTTCGCTTATGCTACGGAGGACAGGTCGCTACGGGAGGGCGGACAGATTTACACTGTTTTTTGCCAAAAAAACAATAACATCCGTGAATTTAAACGCCGATAAATATATATGGTAAGCGTTTCCAAAAGGCCCTGGCCTTAACAATAGCTGAATGTGAGGGTTAAAATGGAAAAGTTCTACTGGAAAGATGAATACAGTTTGGGAGTTGAGAAAGTCGACCGTCAACACCAGCACCTGTTTGAGCTTGTCAATAAACTCATCGACCGATCCGCTGCATCCTCAGATTCAAAGCTGGTCTTGGAGACGCTGACGGAAATGCTTAACTACGCGAAAGAGCATTTCGCAGACGAAGAAGAGCTTATGCGGGAATACAGCTATCCGGAGCTCGAATCACACAAAGAGCAGCATACCTATTTCATCGGGACAACGGCCGAACTATCCATAAACGCCCTGAATAAGCAATCAATGGTCTTAGAAGAGATTGTGGAATTCCTTAAAATATGGCTGACGCTCCACATCCTCAAATATGATATGAAATACAGGGACTATGTTAAGGCAAAAATGCCCGCTAAAGCAGCGGTCAGAGGATAGCGTACGGCGTGCAGCGTTCAGCGTGTAGCGGACAGCGGATAGTTAGTAGTTCATAGTTCGTGGTTCGTGGTTCATAGCAGGAAGATACTCAATACTGGATGCTCGATACTCGAAAATGGAAACTGGACCCCAGCGCGCTGCGCGGGAAAGTAGAGCAGTTGATAGTGGAAAGGCGAGAAAGTAATCTGGGTCCCAGCATGCGCTGGGATCTGCGCTACGCTTCGAGGGCCTTCGCCCGCCAAACAGACGGCGGGTAAACTGCGCTACGGGGTGACGTCCATAAGAATACGGTCGAGAACGGCATCCAATCGCTCATCGAGGTCGTATGTGCCATGGGCGAGCTGCTGGCGAAGCCGGATAATCTTCTTTCTGCGAACCTTTGGCAGCGAAGCAATAATTGGAGGAGTTATTTCCGGTAGTTTGTTTCCAAAGGCATAAGCGATTGAGCTCGTTATACTTTCGCCGACCGCAATCGACCCGTCCGTGAATAAGGTTAAAACTGACATTTTAAGCTCCTTTAACGTAAATATTTTCTTAACGGCCCTTCGGCGTTCTCGAGCCATCACACCTTCCAATAACATCGTCCGCCCGATAACTATCGCGCTATGGGCAGTTTGCCTATTTTAGGCCTCGCTAATGCCTATCCCCCGCCGGAGGCGGGAGGGCGGAGGACAGATGACGGAAGACAGAGGACAGATAAATGTCCAATAACCAATATTGAATCTGCCGGAGGCGGACAATAAGAATTTGAGATTTAAGATTTGAGAAGAAACTGGATTCCTGCTTGCGCAGGAATGACACTATAGTAACCCACGCAATAAATTGCGGGGCTAAATTCCAGACAAACCTCACGATTGGACCACTTATTTGCCGGCTTCCTGAGTGATGTTAATGGTCCTTGTCGGGTAAGGAATAACTATGCCTTCCTTTGAATATCGCTGATGAAGACGTTTGATAAACTCGTGCCTGATAAGATACTGGTCAAAGTATTCCTTTCCCATGAGGGTGACAGTGAACCCTATGCTTGAATCGCCGAAGGTGTTGTAGCGAATAAAGGGGTCAAATTCGGGGACACCGCCCTGGACTTCGCGCATAACTTCCTTTGCCACTTCACAGGTAACCTGCTCGACATGCTTCAAATCACTGTTATAATGGACGCCTACATTAACGAAGATAATCAAATTTTTATCGGGAAGGTAATAATTTGTTACGTTTGTCTGTGTTAATTTCGAATTAGGAATGAGTATAGTGTTATTGTCGAGCATTTTGACCTTGGTGGTTCGCCAGTTAACGTCAATGACATAACCTTCTTCGCCGCCAGAGTCCAGTTTGATGTAGTCGCCGACGCGGACGATGCGGTTTGTAATAATATGAAACCCGGCGAACAGATTCGAGAGCGTATCCTGAAGCGCAAGGGCGACCGCCAGGCCGCCGACGCCTAATGTTGCGATGATAGGCGTTATAGATATGCCGAGGGCGTTTAAAATCACGAGGATTCCGACTGTGAAGATTATTATCCGGCTTATGGTCCGCGTCAAAGTTGCGCCGGGCAGGGTCGGGCCCAGCTTGCTTGAGTAATGGGTTATTACGCCTGAGGATATATTTGCCGCAACAAGTGTTGCTGAAAACAAACCGAGGGCAAGCAGAATCTTGCCGGCGGTGTTCACAACGTTTTCGGGAAGTTCATGAAAGTGCAGGGCGATATATATGCCCAGCATCAGGAACCATATAACAAACGGCCCGTTTATCGCGGATATGATTATGTCGTCGAGGTCGTGTTTTGTTTGTTGTGCCCATTTTGTCAAACGCCTGAAAAGCAGCGACCTGAGCACAAGCCCGAAACACAAAACAAGCAGAATAACTCCGACAGACAATGCCAGTTCAACGGCGATTTTGACAAACATTTCATTGCTACCGCTCATAAAGCCCTTCGCTTTCTTTAATAATGGCGATATCTATTGTACCGGAGCGGACGGTAGATGCAAGGGAGAAAGGAGATTGGAATGTCCAATGTTAAATGTTCAATATACAAACGCCGGAGGCGGGAGATAAGAATTTAAGATTTGAGTAAAGAAATCCTGGGCCCCAGATAGTAGTCTGGGGTCTTCGCCCGCCACACAGACGGCGGGTAAACTGCGCTTCGAGAGGGCAGGCAGGTATGTGGTTATGCCTTATACCGGTATGGCAGATTCGGAGAAGATGAGGTCAGCGGCTTTTTTGTAAATATAAAGCGCGCGGCAAGGTCGGCTTGTATCGGTATCGCTGAGATTGCCGTCGGTGCCGCAGACATTGAGGAAATAATCGGCAGCGGCCTTTGCGGCCTGGTGTGAGACGGTTTCTATGTATGTAAACCTGTGGTTTTGCACCTTATGAAGGCGGTAAGCTTCGATGATGGGGTCGATGGGGTTATCAGCCAGACCTATATACCAATCGCCGTATTCGCCGCCTCCCTGGCGAATATATGCCTCTATTTGAGCAATAATGTGCTTTTCGTCACCCATTGTTTTATCCAGTATATTATTTTGCCAGTTTTTTAGTGAGATAAACAGTCACTAACGCGGTAAAGCATGATTTCCATGGATATTCACCTGCCATAGTCATTATACACTATTAAAGGCGTTTATTTTGGAGAAAGTGTTGGAAAAAAATTATTTTTTCAAGACAGCCTTGCCGCGCTCGATGGGTTCCAGCATACGCTGGAATCTGCGCTGTGCTACGAAAGGCAGTTTGTGGGAATATTGAATAAAAATTTATTATTTTTGTTGCGGATGGGGGAATGTGTTGTATAATAGGTATCACGTAGAGCATATCTTTCCGCCTTTCAAGGGTATCCTCCAACAGCAAATGTGAGAGGCACGTTATAAATTGCAGGCCGATTAAAAGGCCAAGGAGTATTATTGTGAGTACAGGAACAGTGAAATGGTTCAATGGTGAAAAGGGATACGGGTTTATCATGGCAGACGACGGAGGAGCCGACCTTTTTGTTCACCACTCAGAAGTCAAGACAGCCGGGTATGCGAACTTAGACGAAGGGCAGAAGGTTGAGTACACAGTGGGCGAGGGTAAAAAAGGACCATGCGCGACAAACGTAGTTCTGCAACAAGCTGCTGTAAATTAACGCGAAAGAAAGGCCTCACCCGTGGGGGGCCTTTCATATTTGTCTGGTGAATTACCTGTAGGAGTAACGATGGGAAAAATGCAAAAAACTTCGGCTGATAACAGGAAGTGCATATTTCCGAACTGCACGCGTATCCTGAGTATCTATAACCATGATGTTTGCTGTCATGTACATCAGGGGCAGATGCCTCAGGAGCAGAAACCCAAGATTTTAACTCATCAACAAGTTCATGCGTAAACCGGGTTGCGCCCGACGATTTTCATGACCCCGGCATAAATGCCAGGGCTAAACATTATAAGGAAGCCGCCTACGGCGGGTAAACCACGGGGCTTATGCGCCCGGCGCATCCTTTTTATTACGCCCCTGTTTTGCGTTTTCTTTTAATTTTGCCCATTTGGCCTGCTGTTCTGGGGTCAGGAGCGCATTTATCTTTGTGTCTGAAGCTTCCCGAATGCCAGAGATTTTGGTTTGTTTTTGCTCCTTAGAGAGGGAACTGTCCTGCGCGACAGCTTTGATATCGTTGGCCTCTGTCGCCAGAATCGGTTTGATGGCGGTCTTCTGTGCGTCCGTGAGGTTCAGTTTTTCAGCGAGCATAGCCAGACGGTTTTGGAATTGTTCGCGCATTCTGTTGCCAGCTTCGCCCTTCATTTCGGCAAATATTTTCTGCTGCTCGGTTGTCAGGAGCGCGTTTATCTTTTCTCTGCTGTTGTCCCGAATTTCTTTGATTTTCGCCTGTTTTTGCTCATTTGAAAGCGAACCATCCTGGTGAACGGCCTTTATTTCATTGGCTTCGGTCGCCAGAATCGGTCTGATAGCGGCCTTCTGTGCGTCCGTGAGGTTCAGTTTCTCGCTAAGCTCCTGCAAAAAGTCGCGAACGGGCCTTTGTGCAGCCGGACCTCTATTCCTGTGCGCAGGCGAATTTGAATCCTGGGCAGGCGCTGCAAAAGCTACGGCACAACCAAAAGTCAGTGTGGCCAAAATTGCAATCATTTTTTTCATACAATCGATTTTCATATTGTCCATCCTTTCCGCAATCAGCGGTTTTAAAAGTGATAAGCTGTTTATTTCTCCAATTAATGACGCTTTGGAACCTGATAATATTGCATTTGCATTCGAATTATTGCGATATCCCGGCAATTAGCGGGCGTTTGAGGCAACAGGCGGGGGAAACTACGGCCTACGACTGGATTCCCGCTTACGCTGGAATGACAAATATTATAAGGGAGTCGGGAAATACAAATCTAACCGATTTTGCCATCGCCGTCGATATCAACGCCCTGCATTTCCTCGAGCTTTTTTACAAGCTTTCGCAGTGTGTTTTGTGTTGCTGTGAGCCGGTCTTCGAGAATCAGAACCCTGTCCTCAATCGTATCGGCTTTTCGTTTTTGGCCATACATCAGGCCTGTCTGAACAATTTCCCAAAGTAGTCCCATTTTTAGCCTCAATTCATTTTAAACCACAGATTCCACAGATGACGCAGAAGATAAAAAACGAAATATATTGTTTCAAAGAACAGTTTATTTTGAGAAATAATTTGCCTTGACCCAGTTGAAGTTAAGTATGAAGTGCAGGGCGATGAGGGTGAGCAGGATGCCGCCGCCGGCTTTGTGGAAAACCTGGAACACCCCGGGGGGTAACTCGTCGAGAAACAGGACTGTGATGGCCTGATTGATAAACAGCACCAGCAAAATGGGGTTCAAAATCTTATGCAACGTATTTTTTTTCATAATCGCCTCTTTCTAAACTAAAAACTCGACGAAGCCATCGTTCCAATACAGGCATTTTAATTTGATTGGTTGATTACGACAAGCTACAATTAGTTTATGTTCAAGCGAAATAAAACAAGGGCGGTTGATGTCGGCGGCGTGAAAATCGGGTCGTCGTCGGCGGTTGTGATACAATCGATGACGAAGGTGCTTACGACGGACGTGGCGAGGTGCGTTCGGCAGATAGAGCAATTGGCCCAGGCGGGGTGCGGGCTGGTTCGGCTGGCGGTGCCGACGCGTGCGGACACGGAAGCATTTGCCAAAATCGTTCAAAAGGCGAAAATTCCGCTGGTAGCCGACATTCATTTCAGTGCAGAGAGAGCGATAGAGGCGATTGAAGCAGGGGCGGCGAAGATACGACTCAACCCGGGCAATATAAAGAATCGCGGCGACATATTGCGGATTATCGACGCGGCGAAGATGCACAAGGTCGCGATTCGAATCGGGGTAAACGAGGCGAGCATAAGGGATTTGAGAAAGCCGGATGTTGTTTCGGGCAGGCGGGTTGCGTTGATGCTGAAGGAAATGAAGGGGTACGTCCGGCTATTTGAGAGGCGCGGCTTTCACCAAATTGTTTTGAGCGCCAAAAGCAGCGACACGGTGCGCACAATCGAAATCAACAGGCGGATATCAGAGACGTTCGATTACCCGGTCCACCTGGGTTTGACGCACGCGGGTTTGCCGGAGGACGCGTGTGTGCCGTCGGCGGTAACTCTGGGGGCGTTGCTGGCGGAAGGGATAGGGGACACGATACGGGTGAGCGCAGCGGGAGACCCGGTCATCGAGACGGGAATCGCAAAGCAGATTTTAATTTCGCTGGGGCTGTATCCTGCGCCCAAATTGCAGTTGATAGTGTGTCCGACATGCGCGAGGACCGAGATTGATATAGCAGGGCTTGCGCGGAAGGTGAAAAAAGCGGTGAGTGGTATCGATAAACCCTTCGACTTGGTTCGACTTCGCTCACCACAGGTCGCTCAGGGCAGGTCTGTGCGAATTGCGGTAATGGGGTGTATTGTGAACGGGCCTGGGGAGGCGGCGGACGCGGATTTGGCGGTATGCGCGGCGAAGAACAAGGCGTTTGTTTACAGGAAGGGCGTGAAAATTGCAACCGTGGCGGAAAGTCAGATTATCCCGATTTTGATGCGGTTATTAAAAGGAAAACCCCCAGGCAGGCCCGCCTGCGGCGGGTAAACCTGGGGGTCAAACAGCAAGTCCGAATCACATCTTTTGTTTTTTATTGATCCGAGAAGTTTTCGAATTTTCCGAAAATCATTTTGCCCGCGGAGGTCTGCAATGCGCTTGTAACGGCGATGATGATATCTTTGCCGATTTTACCGCGTGCATCTTCGACGACGACCATGGTTCCGTCGTCGAGATAACCGACGCCCTGCTGGGGCTCTTCGCCCGGCTTGATGATGCGGACCTTCATATTTTCGCCGGGCAGGGCGATGGTTTTGAGCGAGTTGGCGAGGTCGTTGATATTGAGAACGTCAACGTCACGAACCGCGGCGACTTTGCTGAGGTTGTAATCAGTGGTTACGAGGCGTCCGCCGCAGTTTTTGGTGAAAGGTATAAGCTTCTGGTCAACGCCCTTTAAGCTTTCCTCATCCGGGACGGCGGTATCGTCGATGGTCAGGTCGATGTAGGAGCTTGTCTGCATTTCCTTGAGGATATCGAGGCCCCGTCTGCCGCGGTTTCGTTTGAGCTTGTCTGCGGAGTCGGAGATGAGCTGAATTTCGTTTAAAACGAACCTGGGGACAATCAGTGGGGCGTCAAACAGCTTGCTCTTATAGAGGTCGGCGATTCGGCCGTCGATGATGGCGGAGGTGTCGAGGACGAAGGGGCGTGCGCCTTTGGTTTGCTTTGTGAACTCGACGTATGGAATCACGAAGCGGACGTCGTCTTTTGTGCGTATGACGATGGTGATAATAAGAAAGCAGATACATATTCCCATCATCCACTTCAGCGCGCTGGTTACCGTTGCCGTAAGCCCGATGCGATAAATATCAACAACCATATCGAGGACCTGCGCCAGCGCCCAGCTTACGACAATGCCGACGAGAAGCCCGAAGAAAACGCCCGCCAGTGAGGCGAGGGATTTTTTGGGCGTCAGGATGTCGATAACAAACGTTACGACTACCATTGCCAGGCCGGTCCAGAGCAGGGCGTAAAAATCCAGCCGGCCCTTTTCCGAGGTAATCTCCTGCCCCGTCAGGTTCACAAGAAAAACCGCGATGATTATGACTACAAAAAACACTCTTAAAAATAATAGTAACATACCAGTGACCTCCAAAGTTTATAATATATTTTTATATTAGAAATTGCTGTTAGCTTTATGTTCGCCGGACGTTTTTCGCCGGCGGCACCATCCTAATCATCGACCATATATTGTCAACATCAAAAGTTATTGTCCAGCGTTGAAGCATAATCCGCATTACATCGATATCGTCCGTAAAAGGAAAGTGATATTTATTTTTACTCCCTGGTTCTCATAATAATCTTAGTACCATAGGAAATTTCACGTTTCATGTCTTCGGTTGAAAGCTCCCTGGCGACGCGGATTGCCTCTGAAGGGCCTTTGATGGTGAAGGTTACATTGTTGTTTTTTCTTTCCCAGTCAGCGTTGTATTCGCCAAGGTAAGTAAAGCCGTCGAGGGTGTTTTTGCTGATAACAGCGTAGTTGCCCAATGGCAGGTAAGTTTGGAAAGACGGGACTCCTATACGGCCCTTGTCGGGGCTGAACCAATATTCTTCGCGGCGACCTGATTCGGCGTCGGTAAGGACGAGCAGGTATTCACCCTTTTTGAGCAAGTACACTTTGGCTGAAATCAGCGGTTTACTGGGAACATTAACATCGTAAGGCGACAGGGCGACGATGGCGGGGTTGTGTCCCCAGATAAACAGAAAAAGCCAGGACGCCAGAAAGGAGAGAATGAGGCCCGCGACCAGGATTATTATTTTTCCCAGTTTCATTTTTATGCCGTTATATTTCTTGTTAAATTAAATCTTATCTGCCAAGGACCGCTTCGGCAATTATTTTAGCGGCGTTTTTTCGGGCGACGGTTTTGCAGGCGTCTTTCATCTGCCAGCGTGCAGTTTCGTTTTTCAGCAGGGGTTCAAGCTCCTCCCAGAGCCATTCGCACCTGTCTTTGTCGTCGCCGACGTCATCGACGATAACGGCGGCCCCTGCTTCGACGAGTTTTCCGGCGTTGAGGTACTGGTGCAGGTCGTTATGATAGGGATATGGCATACAGATACTCGGCGTTGCCGCGGCGGCGTATTCGGCGACGCTGACTGCGCCGCTCCTGCCTATTACAATGTCGGCGGCGGCGAGCAGGTCCGGCATATCGTCATAGTAATCGACGACTTTATTTCTTATGGGGGCGTTGACATAGCCGGCGCTGACCTGGTCGAAATTTGCCCTGCCTGTTAAATGCACTATTTGCCAGTTGTCGGCATAATTCGATAATTTTTCCAGCAGCGAGCAGATTGTTCTGTTTATGTTCTGCGAGCCGGTTGAAGCGCCTGTTATGAGGAGGATTTTTTTGTTGTAGTCGAGGCCGAGGGCGTCTTTTGCTTTTTGCGGATTCAGGTTGTCGAAACTGCTTCGCAGGGGGCAGCCGGTGACGGTTACTTTTGATTTTTGTTTTCCGAAGTATTCGGCGGTTTCCTCGAACTGGACAAAGATGCGTTGTGCCCATCGCCCGATGAGTTTGTTGGCCTTGCCGGGGATGATATCGACGTTGAGCAGGAAGAGCGGAATCTTCGATTTGTAAGCGGCGCGGCAGACGGGCGCGGCGACGAAGCCGCCTATGCCTACGACGACCGGGCTTTCGCTTTTGCCTATCATTTCGGCTGCGATTTTTTGACTCGCCAGGAACATTTTGCAGAAATTTAAAAACCTGCCCGGCCTGATTGAAAGACCGACTGCGGGCAGGGCGGTATATTGGAAGCTGGTTTTTGACAGGACGTGTTTATCTATATCCCTGCTGCTGATGAAGAAATGAATTTTCGCGGCAGGGTCGAGTTCGGCAATTTTCTCCGCTATCGCCAACGCCGGGTAAATATGTCCGCCCGTTCCTCCGCCCGCGAAGAAGATGCTTTTGCCTGCCATTACGCATCCTCCCCGAGCTGTGTTTTTTCGCATTGTGATGCGATATTCAAAAGGACGCCGACGGCGGCTGCGGACAGGAGCATGCTCGTTCCGCCCGCGCTGACGAAGGGCAGCGGCAGGCCTTTTGTGGGGAGGACGACGGTAACGACGCCGATATTAAGTGCGGCCTGAAAGCCGATAGCGAGGACGATGCTTGTCGCGAGCAGTTTGCCAAAGGGTTCTTTGCAGCGATTTATCACCATAACCCCGAAAATTATAAGTATGATGAAAAGCGCAATTACTGTTAAGGTGCCGACCAGGCCCATTTCTTCAGCGATAATCGAGAAGATAAAGTCGGTAGTGTCTTCGGGCAGGTGGCCATATTTGCAGACGCCCATACCGAGGCCTTTGCCGAAGAACCCGCCTGAGCCGATGGCGATAAGCGACTGGCTTGCCTGGTAATTTGATGAGCCGGTCAACTGGTCGGGGTGCAAAAAGGCGAAGATTCGCATCCTGCGGGTGGGCGAAGCGAGTATCGCGGCGGCAAAACCAATCGCGGCGACGGGTAATGGGGCAACGAGGTATCGCCAGTTTGCTCCGCCTATCAATAATATGAAGAAGGCGAGCATAGCAATCAGGGCTGCTGAGCCGAAATCCTCGATGATGATAAGTCCTACTACCAGGCCCAGAATGATACAAACGGGCAAAAGGCCTCGTTTGAAGAACGCCAGGCGCTCGCCGTATTTGACGCAGAAGGCAGAGAGCGAGAAAATGACCGCCCATTTTGCCAGTTCCGAGGGTTGGAAACTGATTGTTGCTGGGCCGAGGGGAATTCTGAGCCAGCGTCTGGCCTGGTTGATTTGCGAGCCGATGTGAGGGATGAGCACTAACACCAGCAGAATTACGCTTATGCCGAATAAGTAGGTAATGGGTGAACGCCACAGGCCCTTATCGAGATTGAATCGCCGGTAATCGATACGCGATACCACAAGCATTACCGCGACGGCCAAGGGGAAAAACAGGACTTTTCGCATGTTGGCGGATTGATAAAATTGCGACAGGTTGACGCCTTTGGAGACCTCGACGCCCGCGGAAAAGACAAATACCGTTCCGATTGCCATAAGGGTAATGACGACCGCGCCGATTCGCCAGCCCAGGTTCTCTTTATAATCCAACTCGACCAATGTTGTTGCCGTTTCTGTCATCGCAGACCGCTACCTTAAAAAAACATAGTATTCTTCTATTGTCGGCTTGCCTGCCCGAATTGCAGTAAAAAATCGCTTCTGCTTTGGGTACCCGGCTTTTTACCGGAATTTCCCTTGACATTTTTCTTAGGACCGGCTAACCTATAATCACCCTGTGAAGAAGGGATTATGATGACTGTAGCTCAATAATGGTTGTCTGTGGGTTTTTTACAGGATACGATAAGGGCAGGAGAAACAGTGATGAGAGAGAAACACACACTTTTTTCAGCAGCGGTAATTTTATTGGTTCTGGGCAGTCCCGTTTTTGCATATCAGCAGGTCATCGGTCTGGGCGCTCTCAGCGGTTATCAGTACAGCAGAGCCCAATCTATTAATGACAATGGTCAGATTGTCGGATATGCCTACAATGGTGTTGCTGATTTTTCAAACAACCGTCGCGCCTGTCTTTTTGATTCTTCAGGCGGCGGAGCCAATACAAACCTTGGAACGCTTGGCGGCTCCCCAAGTTGCGCCTATTCAATCAGCAGCAACAGTAAGATTGTCGGCCAGGCCCAGAAAGCAACATCTTCTTTGATTTTTTACGCTTGCTTGTTTGACTCCACAGGGGGCGGAAACAATAAAGACCTGGGATTCAGCGACTCTGCATCCACTACCGCTTCTTGCATCAACAACAATGGGTATGTTGTAGGACAATCTGGAAATAATTCGCGTGCGGTTCTTTATATTAACCCGCAAGGTGGTTGGCCTACGATTTATGACCTCGGAACGCTTGGGGGCAGCAAGAGTTATGCTTATTCAATCAATAATAGCTACCAGGTTGTCGGCTGGGCTGACTGTGTTAGTAATTACCCCAACCCGAGCCATTACCATGCTTGTCTTTTCGACGTTCCTCACGGCACGAATAATATAGACCTCGGAACTTTCGGCGGCGATTATAGTATCGCCTATTCCATCAATGATTCAGGCCTGATTGTCGGCCAGGCCGACTATGCGACCGTCTATACACCCATCTTTCGCTCTTATTATCATGCCTGTATTTTCGACGCCTCAGGCGGCGGGGATAATCTTGACCTTGGAACACTCGGCGGTGCAATGAGTTCGGCTTTGTTTGCTAACAATGAAAATCAGATTGTGGGATACGCTTCTGACAGTTCCGGTCAGCAAAAAGCATGCCTTTTTGACTCTACGGGCCAGGGAAATAATATAAACCTGAACGATCTAATAGACCCGTCTTCCGGCTGGATACTAAAAGAAGCCAGTTGCATAAATAACAACGGCTGGATTGTAGGTTATGGTACTTATAATGGCATAGACCAGGCGTTTCTGCTTACGCCTGAGCCGGCGACGCTTTTGTTGTTCGGCTTAGGCGTATCATTGCTGCGAAGAAAGAAATAGCAATCGCAGGCATCCGCCTTTATCTCCCAAACGTATCAATATAAGAACCTCTAATGGAGTTGACCTGCATTTTTAATTTTTGTTGGGCAAGAAGTGCGGTTATAATACACCATTTTACAGCAGATTATAATCGCTTTATATATATGGCAGAACCCAATGTTCGAAATCGTAAATAAAGAAACGCTTGGGCCAAACGTGACCCGATATGAAATAAAGGCGCCGCGAATCGCCAAGTCGCGCCTGTGCGGGCAGTTTGCAATCGTCCGGGGCCTGGAACATTCCGAACGCATACCGCTTACAATCGCAGACGTTAATACCAAAACGGGAACTATTACGCTGATTGTGCAGACGGTCGGCAAAAGCACGCTTGAGATGACGATGCTGCAAAAGGGCGGATACTTCGCGGACGTTGCGGGGCCTTTGGGGCAGCCAAGTCATATCGCCAAATACGGAACGGTGGCGGTAATAGGAGGCGGGCTGGGAACTGCGGTTGTGTATCCGCAGGCGGTCGCGCTGCGGGAGGCGGGGAACAGAATAGTCAGCATTATTGGCGCACGCACCAAAGAATTGGTCATTCTCGAACAACTGCTCGGCTCGGTAAGCGACCAGTTGATTGTCATAACCGACGATGGCTCATCGGGTAAAAAAGGACTCGTAACCGATGCGCTGAGAGAACTTGTCGAAAACCCGCAGACAAAAGTGGATGCTGTTTACTGCGCGGGGCCTGTAATAATGATGAAGGCGGTAGCGGAGCTGACTCGTCCAATGAATATCCCGACGATTGTAAGTTTGAATCCTGTTATGGTTGACGGGACGGGTATGTGCGGGGGCTGCCGGGTTACTATTGATGGCAAACGCAAATTCGCATGCGTCGATGGGCCTGAATTCGACGGGCACAAGGTTGACTTCAATGAGCTGATGGACCGGCTCAAGACCTATAAGGGCCACGAAAACAAAAAATACGAAGAGCATAAATGTAAGCTTCAGACATAAGACATACGACCCCAGACACAAGACAAAAGAAAAAGGTAAAGCGTGAGTAAAGAACCGGACAAATTGACTGCCAAGGAACGGATGGCTATACCGCGACAGCAGATGCCGCAGCGTGACGGCATCGAGCGAAGCAGGGACTTCAAGGAAGTCAACTTAGGTCTTTCTGAGCAGGTCGCAATCCGCGAGGCGCAGCGATGTCTTCAATGCAAAAATCCGAAGTGCGTCGAGGGCTGTCCCGTTGGTATCGATATACCGGGTTTTGCAAAGCTCATCGCGGAAGGTGATTTTCTCGCGGCGGCGGAGCTGGTTCGCAGGGATAACGACCTGCCCGCGGTAACGGGGCGGGTGTGCCCGCAGGAAATTCAGTGCGAGGCGTGCTGTGTACGGTGCAAAAGCGAAGCGCCTGTCGCAATCGGCTGGCTTGAGCGATTCGTCGCCGACTATCAAATGGGGCAAAGCAAAAAAACAAAGCCGGCGGTTGTTAAAAGGACAGGTAAAAAGGTCGCGTGTATCGGTTCGGGGCCGGCGGGTATTACCTGCGCAGGCCAGTTGGCCAAGCTCGGTTACGATGTAACCATTTTCGAGGCGTTTCACAAGGCGGGCGGCGTGCTTGTTTATGGAATACCTGAGTTTCGTATGCCCAAGAAAATCGTCGATGCGGAGATTCGCAATCTCAAGGCGCTGGGCGTAAATATCGAGACGAACGTTATCGTGGGCAGGACGGTAACGATACCGCAGCTTATGAATGACGAGAAATTCGAAGCGGTTTTTATCGCAGTAGGGGCGGGGCTGCCTGAATTTATGAATATACCGGGCGAGAATTTTAAGGGCGTTTACTCCGCGAATGAATACCTCACGCGAGCTAATCTTATGGAGGCATACAACCCGGAATCGGATACGCCGATTATACGGGGCAAACGCGTTTGCGTTATCGGGGGCGGCAATACCGCTATGGACGCGGTGCGGACGAGCAAACGACTGGGCGCGGACGAGAGCATAATTGTTTATCGTCGCGGCAGAAAAGAGATGCCCGCCCGTGTCGAGGAAGTTCATCACGCGGAGGAGGAAACAATCAGGTTCGAGATGCTGACCGCGCCGCTGGAAGTCCTCGGCGATAAAGAGGGCTGGGTTGCAGGGCTAAAGTGTATCAGGATGCAGTTGGGCGAGCCGGATGCTTCGGGCAGACGGCGGCCTGTACCAATCCCCGATTCGGAATTTGTAATTGATTGCGACCTCGTAATTGTAGCGATAGGTATTGGCGCAAATCCGCTACTGACAAAGACAACGCCGGGGCTGAAACTTAACAAATGGGGCTATATCGAAGCAGACGAAAATCTTATGACCAGTATCCCCGGCGTATTCGCGGGCGGGGATATTGTTCGCGGCTCGGCGACGGTCATTTTGGCGATGGGCGACGGCAAAAAGGCCGCACAAAATATTCATAAATACCTGTCCCGTTAATCATCCGCTGACCCGAATCTACCGTCATAAACTCCTGCTCTCTAAGCAAATATCTGATTGACATTACGGCAGGCGATTGGATATTCTGATATTGGTTTGGCTCCGTGCCCATTAAAACCGTTTGAAAAGGAGAAAATATCATGTCAATCAAAGTTAAGATTGTCATTATGCTTGGAGCGCTTGTTTTCTGCGGCACCGGCAGAGCTGATTTGCAGGTAATATGGCAGAAGCAATTCGGAGAACGTAATATCAGTTATTCTCCCGGCGCTACAATCCTGGATAATACGAACAACCATCTGATGATAATGGGCACATCCTACGAGCGGCCGGCATTCTTCCAGCCAAAGTTACGGTTGTGGGAAATTGACGCCAACGGCAACAAGCTCGCCGATATAATTATTAAGGATGTTCCTGTGTACGGTTCTGCTATTATGCTCAGCTCCGAGATTGTCAGGGACATAGCCGTATCGCAAAGCGGCGACATTATCAAGATTGGAGAGTTTAATGAAATCGAACAGTCGCTTCTAAAAGTGGATGCCCGTGGTCGCCCGATATTAAGTAAAGCTATAGTTGAGGACTCAGGCCAGAGAGGACACACAATCATGAGGATGGTCCCTCTTGCCGATTCTACATTTATTCTCATCGGTGTTCATTCCTCAAGCAACGGGTTGGTTATGAAATATGACAGCAACTGCAATAAGCTCTGGGAAAGGACCTATGATTTCGGCAGGGGCAAAGTCAATACCTTTAGAAACGGCGCCCAGGCGGGAAATCAGGGGCAGTTTGCCGTAGTTGGTTGTTCTACGGACATCGATAAGGACTGGTCAGTCAGCCAGCAGAACATCGTCGTATTATTATGTGACGCCGGCGGCAAAGTGATAAAACAGGAAATTTTTCCCGGCAGCTCTCTGCCGAACGATGTGCCAACGATATGCCGGCTCAATTCAGGAAATTTTATTGTTTCTTATGACAAGATAATTGACTCGCGCAATTCAGCGTTTCGGCTAAAGTGTTTTGATTCGTCTTTGACGCCGCTATGGGAGAAGGAGAGCATATCTACGACCCAGCTAAGTGATGGCTGGTTAGTAATCAAAAGTATTCCCGTTACGGGCGGCGGCTTTGTTGTGGCAGGGACGGTGAATGTTTCGGACCTCCAGGTCTTTGAATATGACCCAAACGGCAATATTATGGATTCCGTGACGGTTAAGGGCGTTGTTCGTTCCCCTACAATTCAGGTTGTCTGCACGGCAGACAGGGCCTTTATCGTTATGGAAACAAGCAATCAGGAAGAGGTTACGAAAGCGGAGATAAAAGTTATCGCCATCCGCCTTTAGCGTTTTGCCGACTTGCGTCATTAACCGGTCAGCAGCACCTAAGACCCTTGACCTATACTGTTTTTCCTGCTAATCCTTATTATATGTCAGTGGATTTTAGCCAGATACCGGAAGTGCTTGATGAGCTTCGCGCGGGCAAAATGATTATCCTTGTGGATGATGAGGACCGCGAGAACGAGGGCGACCTTGTCTGCGCCGCGGAAAAGGTTACGCCCCAGATTATCAATTTTATGGCGAAATTCGGGCGTGGGCTTATATGTCTGCCTTTGACGGGCGAGAAATGCGATGCACTCGGGCTTCATCCGCAGGTCCAGGATAACACCGCTCGGATGCATACCGCTTTCACGGTCAGTATCGACGCGGCTGAAGGTATTACCACTGGTATCAGCGCGGCGGACCGGGCGCACACAATACAAATGGCGATTGCCGATAAAACGAGGCCCGCAGATTTTGCCCGGCCGGGTCATATTTTTCCGCTTCGGGCGCGTGAAGGCGGGGTGCTGGTTCGCGCGGGGCAGACCGAAGGTGCGATTGACCTGATGCGATTGGCGGGGATGAAGCCCGCGGCGGTGATTTGCGAGATTATGAACGATGACGGGTCGATGGCCCGCGTGCCGCAACTGCTTGAATTTTGCAAAAAGCATAATCTGAAAATCGCCTCAATCGCCAAGCTGGTCGAGTACCGATTACAGCGGGAGACGCAGGTAAGGCGGGTCGAGGCGGTGCATTTGCCGACCGATTTTGGGGATTTCAAACTTATCGCTTACGAATCGCTTTCTTCGCCTGAGCCGCATCTTGCGATTTGCAAAGGCGGGGTAGGCGAGCTGGATGAATCGGGTAAACCGGTTCAGCACGATGAGCCGGTCCTTGTTCGCGTGCACTCGGAATGTATGACGGGGGACTTGTTCCGGTCGCAGCGATGCGAATGCGGCAGGCAGCTGGAAACCGCATTACAGCTGATTGAAAAGGCGGGCAAAGGCGCACTTGTTTATCTCAGGCAGGAGGGCAGGGGTATAGGTCTGACAAATAAACTTCACGCGTATAAGCTGCAGGAGCAGGGCTTTGACACCGTGGATGCGAATATCGAGCTTGGCTTTTCGCCCGACAAGCGCGATTACGGCATCGGCGCACAAATTCTTCGCGACCTGGGCCTCAAGCAGATTAAAATTCTCACCAACAATCCGAAGAAAATCAATCGGCTCGAAGTTTACGGCATAAAAATTGTCGAGCAGATTCCTCTTCAGGCAGCCCCAACGCCCCACAATATCGACTATTTGCGCACCAAGAAATATCGCTTCGGCCACATCTTAGACAACGATTTATAGCCCTTCGCCTTCAGGCAATACAAAGATTGTCGAGAAGTTAAAATCCATCGGCTTCAAATATGTCACGATTGATTTACAGGGCTTCTGCTCTGGGGCGATGAATGAAACATTGCCAAAAGAAGAAAAGCAAAAGCGCCACAGGTAAAAAGGGAAAAGTTAAAAGTAATAATGCTGTCCCCAGATATTCCCCTATTCTTTATGTAGCACATCCTTTTGTATAGCAGCGAACCTTTTGCTTTATCCTTACGAGTTCTGCGTCACCTGGATGCCATTGTCTGAGCATTCATTTTCCTCTATTTGCGATGGAGACAATTACACAAATTGCTATTACTAGCACATAGACGATGACGGAGACCGCGACAAGAAAAATGCCAGAGCGGCGTCTCCGCCGGAGCAGGTTCACGATTCCCCAGGGAATTGCTATATATGGCAGAAGGAGCGCAAAAACCACGTGGAACCATCGAATCTGGCCAAGAGTCGCAACTCGTTCTTCCTCAGTCATCGGGGGCGGGGGCGTTGTTTCTGCAAAAGCATTGCCAAAGATGCGAACCAATGCGAAAAGAATCGCGAATAACACGACAAACTGGAAGATGACCCCCAAAATCGCTGCGCCTGCTTCTCCCAAACCTAAGGCTTGGCTCATTGCCATAATTGGGAAACTGAAAATGGTAAAGAAGCCGAGGCTGCAGACAATACAAACAAGTCCTGCCCAGCGTGCTCCATCCCCTTTAAGTCCGTAGTGTCGATAAATAGGGCATTTGCCAGAAATCATTGCGTAGATGCCGAAGATTAGCAGAATCATATTATTCCCTTTCGTTGTTACGAATAGCCCAACAATATATCAGCGGGTTGTAGAGCAAAAATTGAAGGCTATTGTTTCAGGTATTGTTGTGTGGATTGTCGGGAAAGGCAAGAAAAAAATTTAGAAGTTAAAGTCAAGACGTAAAAGGTTGAACAGCTTTTCGAGCAGGATTGTTTTGGGTCAGACCCTTCGGCTTCGCTCAGGGTGACTTGCTGGCGGGTCAATTTGTCAAGCCCGCGATGGCGGAGCCGATGAGGGTGGCGTTTTCGACGCTGATAATCTCGTAATAAATACCGAGTTTATTTTCGAGGTATTGCTTGAGGTAGAACTCGACGCGGTTCTTTAAGCCCTTCATCTGGTAAAAGGTAGTGCCTTCGGCGACGATGCAGATTGGACGCGAGGGGTCGGTTCCGGAGCCGGATTTGATTGCCATAGCGGATAGGTTGATGGCGGTGAGTTTGGCGGCGCGTTCGGTGAGGCGGTCAGCTATATAATATAAGGTAAGGGAGTCATCGGCATTACCCTGTTTTGCGGCGTCGGCGAGGGGATTTTGGCCATAGGGATACAGTAAAAAGGCGTTCAGAACTTTTGTGTCGAGTTCGGAGATTTGCCAGAGGGCGTTTGCGACGCCTGTTGAGAACAGATTGTCATCGCAGGCCTTGTGAATGGTGGCCAGGCACAGGTTGCCGAGGTATGCGCCGGAAATCATCTTCTCGAATTTGTGGACGCCGGGGTTGACGGTGGATTTGTCGAAGGCGGCGTCAATTTTGCCCTGTTTGATTTTGCCGAAGTTGCCCGATTCGGTATTGATAATCTGGCTTTTCAAGAGGTCGAGATTCCTTGTCTTTTTGATGTTACTATTTTTTTCGACGTAGCAGGTATTGGTGCCTGTGCCGAGGATGAAGCCGATGTATGAGCCAAAGGAGCGGTTCTGGCAGCCGACGCCCGCGAGGAGTGTAACGACGGTGTCGTTGAGCAGGACAATATGTTTTTCGCTGCCAAGCCCCATAGACACGATGGCGCGGTTGAGATTTTCGCCGATGAATTGACCGACGACGTCTTTGGCTTTTATTTCTTTTGAGAATCGGATTAGCCGGCCGTCTTTGTTGGGGAACATTTCGACGGCGTATGAAAAGCAGAAGCCGATATTTTGTGCTGCGCCTGCGACATCCTTAAGATAGCCCGCCACAATCTTGAAGAATTCGTCTTTGCCGATTTCGTGCTGGACGCCGGGCATCTTATAGAGACGCAGGTTTTCGATAATTGCTTTTTTCTGGTCGTCGAAATAGACGGTTGCGACCCGAAAGTTTGTGCCGCCCGCGTCAACAACGATTACGCGTTTGTTCGTGGGGACATCAGCACCTACTTCGATATACGTGGGTATCATATCGAGCGTGCTTTTTTTGCCCGCCAACCCTCGCTGCATCTCGGACAGAAACGAGTCAATCACCAGGTCGATATCGACATCGAGGTAATCCATCTGGTATTTTCTGAGGAAGCGGGTGACATTTTGTTTTACCTTCTTCATTCGCACGTATCCTTTACTCGGTGTACCCGTCGGGATATTTGCTGTGCCACTTCCAGGCGGAGGCGACGATTTTTTCGAGGTTGGTCCATTTGGGCTGCCAGCCGAGCTCCGTCCTGGCTTTGGCAGAATTGCAGACAAGCGCAGGCGGGTCGCCGGGTCTGCGAGGCGATTCGATGACCTTGAAGTTTTTCCCCGACACCTTTTTTACTGCATCAATGACCTGTCGGACGGAATAGCCCTTTCCTAGCCCTAGGTTATAAATCGATTCGGGCTGCTTATCGAGCTTTTTCATCGCAAGCAGATGCGCAAGACAGAGGTCTTCGATATGGATATAATCGCGGACACAGGTGCCGTCGTCGGTTGCGTAATCGGAGCCGAAGATTTTGATTGCATCCATTTTCCCCATCGCGGCGAAAATCGTCAGCGGGATTAAATGCGATTCGGGCTTATGGTCTTCGCCGAGGGTACAATTATTGCCTGCGCCACAGGCGTTGAAGTATCGCAGCACCACGTAATGCAGTTTGCCCGCCTTGGCCTGATGGTGACACATTTTTTCGGCGGCCAATTTTGTTTCGCCGTATGGGTTGATGGGATGCGTGGGCAAATCTTCCGTAATGGGCTGCTTGTCGGGCATTCCATAAACCGCCGCGGTGCTGCTGAATACGAATTTCTCAACGCCCGCTGATTCCATCGCGCTAAGAACTACCTGGGTATTGGAAACGTTATTTTGATAATATTTGAGGGGATTGATTACTGATTCGCCCGCCTCGATGAACGCGGCGAAGTGCATCACGGCCTCTATTTTATATTTTTTGAGGGTCGCGGTCAGCAGGTTGAAATCCGCCAAATCGCCTTTAACGAACTCGCATCCTTTTATCGCTGCCTTATGTCCCTTGCTTAGGTTGTCGTAGATGATTGGTTGATGTCCTTCGGCGGCGAGCATTGCCGTCATATTACTTCCGATGTACCCGGCTCCGCCGGCGACGAGTATTCTCATTTGGTTTGTTCCTTCTTAGTCGCTGCGAGTTGTTTTTCGATGCGTTTCAAAATCTCTGTTTCCAATTGATTGTCTCTGCCGAGGTCCGTCCAGGTCAGATTTGTTTTTTGCTCGCGGGTTAGTTTGGGATTTTTCGCTTCCCTTTGTTGGTAGGACATTGCAGTTTGCTGGTCTGTCGCAATTTGACTTTGGGGCAGGCTTAATCGCTGCGTGGTTGCTCTGCAGTTGATACAAAGTTGGCCGGCCTGTTCGCTTATGTTGATTTCGACTGCCCTGCGGATGCTTTGCAGGTCGGCTTCGGTCCGGTTGAATGAGCCGACGTTGTCAGCTCGCCAGAACTCGAATGACTGTGCTCCCGGCAAGGAGGCGGTTCTTATGTAGCCCACATTAACGTCGAATTTTTCAATACTGAAGCGCATCTCGGCAAGCACCCGTTCGGCTGTTGTCATTGCGGCTGTTTTGTTCGCGTCAGGCGGGCAGAGCTGCTCTATTGTCTTTGTGTATTTGTTTTGCGCGCAGCCGGCGAGCCAAAAGAGCAGCGAGCAGGTTAGCAGTTTGTTCAATATCAATTTATTCATTTTTAATACCTCAGTCATTGCGCCAGTTCGGCATCCGCGGAAGATTATATTGCAAGAGGCAAGCGGTGTTAAAGGGTTTTTTGAATAATGGTCGATGAAGTTGATAATAGTATTAGCGCGGAATTTCTATGCCTTCAGTCCAGACACAGACAATTACAAGCAAACTTGATGAATTGCCCTTGGGTCGGCTGGTTCGGGACTTTTTAAGCTACCTGACGGTCGAGGGGGGATTGTCTGATAACACAATTCAGGGTTATGGGCGGGATTTGAGAGATTTCCTGGAATTCTGCAAATCCGGCAAGGTGGGCGAATTACGCCAGATTACGCCCGCCCTGATACAGAAATATATGATGATACTGGCAAAGGATAACAAGGCGGAGGCATCGCAAAAGAGGGGTTTGGTTGCGATTCGGATGTTTTTGCGGTTCGGCAAGCTAAACGGGCTGGTTAAGGATGATTTTACGGGGATTCTGGAAGGGCCCAAGCTCTGGCAGCGGCTGCCGATAATATGCAGCAAAAAACAGGTGGTGGATTTGTTAGAGGCACCCTCGCCGAAGGAAAAGTATTACCTGCGCGACAAGGCAATGCTTGAATTGCTTTACGCAACCGGGGTCCGGGCCAGTGAGGTTGCGGGCTTGAAAATAGCGGATTTGAATCTTGACGTGGGGTATTTGCGATGTATCGGCAAGGGCAGCAGGGAGCGGGTGATACCGCTTGGTAAGGTTGCGGCGGCGGCGACGCTGGAATATCTGAAAAATATGAGGCCCAAACTGGCAAAGTCATTTAGCGGGGATTTTTTACTGCTTAGCCGAACAGGCAGGCCTATGGGGCGTATCGAAATCTGGCGGCTTATAAAGAGATACGCGGCACGCGCCGGTATGTCGAGAAATTTGACTGTGCATACGCTGAGGCATTGTTTCGCGACTCACCTGCTTGCGGGCGGGGCGGATTTGAGAAGCGTTCAGGAAATGTTGGGACACGTGGATATATCGACGACGCAGATTTACACGCACGTTGATAATGAGAGATTACGGGAGATTCACAGGAAATATCACCCGCGACCGTAGATTTTATAGGACTATTTCGGAATCGGCGGTTGACGTGTGTGGCGATTTGGGCTTATTATCGGGGATGATGAACGTAATGATGAATAATCAGTTCGAAAAGATGATTGGAATAGTGATACGACGGTCTTATTTGGTTATCTTATTATTATTGGCGGGATGCGAGCAGGGCGCGACTAAGAGAGTTGAGAACACAAATATACCTGCCCCTGCGCCTTTGGCGGAGACATTGCCGAGCGGTGAGACGGACACGCAATTGAAGGTAAACCAGGAGGCGTTGCTGAGAGGGGCGACGGATGATGTTCGCCTGGATGCTGCGACGGTGATGCTTTTTAGCGATAGCGCCAGCGCAAGGCGGATACTCATAGAAGCATTAAACCAGTCGGAAAACAAGCAGGCGAGGATGGCGGTTTGCAGGGCGCTGACAGTCAGCAGGGAGACCAGGCGGCCGATAAGGAACAAGAATGATTTTATTGGGCCGTTGGCAAATATTTTGAAAACGGAGGAAGGAAATCCTGCCAAATTCGCAGCAGAGGCATTGCTGATTTTCGATTATGACGCGATAGCGAATATTCTGGAGCCAATGGCAAAGGACGAATCGATGCCCGTCAAGGCACGATTGAACGCGATATATGCGATGAAGGTGCAGCTCGATATAAGAGCTATAACGCGGATAGCCGAACTTGTAGAGGACAAGGATAAGCAGGTCTCAGGCGCCGCAGGTGATGCGCTTCAGTCGTTAGGTGTACCCGTCAGCAGGGACGCGAGGAGACGGGCGCAGATATTGAGCGAGCTGCGAACGAAGGGAATGGAGCGGTTTCAGCGTGACTGGCTTATTCGGCAGGAATCACGGGTAAACGACCTGGAAAAGGAACGAGACCAGTGGCGAAAGCTGTATTTAGGTTCGCTGGACAGGATATATGAAGGAATCAGCGACGATGGGCAGCGAGGTAAATTCCTGATAGAGCAATTAAACAATTCGGAATCTATGATTCGGCTGTGGGCGCTGGATAAGGTGTCGCAGTGGCGGATTGGGACGCAATCGAAACTGCCCGCGGAGCTTGGGCCGGTTTTGGTAAAGCTGGTTTCCAGCGACAACAGGGACGTTCGTCTTGCGACGGCAAAACTGCTTTCGCTGACGGGTGAATTAAGCTCAGCGGAACGGCTGGCGGAACAATTCAAGGTTGAGCAGGACGAAGAAGTGAAGACGGAGTTATTTGTCGCCCTTGGGGCTGCGTGCCATTATGCGCTTGTTCCGACATCGGGCAGCCAGCTTTCTCCTGAGCTTCGAAAGCAGACGCTGGAATGGGCGGCCGGATACCTCAATGACGAGGATGCTAAAAAGGCGCACAAGGGAGCGGAAGTAATCAGGAAACTGATTGAGCCGGGCGGACTTTCGGATGACGATGCCGCCAGGTATATGGATATGCTTGTGGAAAGATACAGCCGAGACAAACAAAAGGGCAATAGCGCTCTGCGAGGTGATTTGTTGGGGACGATGGCGAGATTGTGCGGACAAAGCGCTTATAAGCCGGAGTCAGCCAGACGATTCGCTGCGATTTTTGAACAGGCGTTAAATGATGAAAGCGACCTGGTAAGGGAGGCGGCAGTTGACGGACTTATATGTGTTGACAAGCCCAGGGCGTTAAAACTGCTGGCAAAGGATTTTGTTAATGACAAAAGCCAGATAATCAGAGACAGGGTTATGGACCTTGCGGGGGACGTAGGAGGTAAAGACGACCTTTTGTGGTTGTGGGACAAAGTGGGGGCTAATTCGGAAGGTAAATCGGCGTGGCAGGCGATGCTGAAGATATTTAACAACTGCGATACGAATGTTATTGAAAGCTGGGTCGGCAAGTTTGATTCTCAGTCGGTCAATGGGAAGTTGTCAGATGAGCAGTGTGTATCGTTTTTTGAGCTTGCGGAACGCAAGGCGGCTGCTGAAAACAGGGCGGATATGGTGAAAGCCGCAAGGGAAAAACTTGCCCAGCTTTACGCAAAGTCGGGGCAATTTGAGCAGGCGGCGGAGTATCTTGGCAAATTGCGGGAATCTGCCAGGACCAAAGAGCAAAAAGAAATTATTTTAGGGCAATTAATAAATGTGTATCTGCGCTGGCCAAAAGTGGAGGCGGCGACACTGCTCGTAGGTAATTCCTTACTGGAAAAGGACTTAGGTAGAGATAGCGTGGTTGTTCGCTCGATAGATGCGTTTCTGGATAATCCGTCGGGAGGGGCGGAGCCCAATATGGTTTTGAAATCGCTGCGGAAGGTCAAGGCATCTGAGCTGCGGCCTTTGTGGCGTCAAAACCTGACCCGGTGGAGTAAACGGTTTGGTTTGACTGAAGACCCAAATACAGGCGGATAACAATACTGATATCAGCGTTGGTGAGGGGGTAAAGTAATATCTGAAAACCCGGGAGACGGAGGGGGGCCTAAAAAAAATATTATTTTTTTGTTTTTTTGTGTTTGCAGATTGCCCCGGATTTTTGTAAACTACCCTACTCACATTAGTTTAATAACGGATTGGTTGCCGTCAAAAGCCGGGTTTGAGGCAAAGACGGCGTGGTTTTAGAGGCCTGCGGCCGAGCGTGGGAACTATTTTTAGTTCCTGCCTGTGTTTTTGCGCGGCGCAGAAGTTGTGTTTAAACTGCTGCTGTAGCTCAGTTGGTAGAGTGCGTCCTTGGTAAGGACGAGGTCATGGGTTCAAATCCCATCAGCAGCTAAGTGCAGAATTTTCAGGCCGGCGTGTTGGCTTGGTGGCCGGGGTCGGCTGTGAGTTGATTTTATAAAAACGTAAATTTTAAAACAGCGTAGGACAGTAAACGGAAACTAAAAGGAAACAAATGATAGGAGGTTTGTAAAACCATGGCTAAGGCGGTATTTGAGAGAACTAAGCCCCACGTCAACGTCGGTACGATTGGACACGTCGACCATGGCAAGACGACGCTGACGTCGGCGATGACCAAGGTAATGGAACTGAAGGGATTGTCGAAGTTTAAGAGCTATGATGACATAGCGAAGGCCTCGGAATCGCAGGGCCGGCGAGACCCGACAAAGATTTTGACGATTGCGACCGCGCACGTCGAGTATATGACGGAAAACCGGCATTATGCTCACGTTGACTGTCCGGGACACGCCGATTACGTGAAAAACATGATTACCGGCGCCGCCCAGATGGATGGCGCGATTCTGGTAGTCAGCGCTTATGACGGCCCGATGCCCCAGACCCGCGAGCACATACTGCTTGCCCGTCAGGTAAACGTGCCGAAGATTGTTGTGTTCCTGAACAAGGTTGACCTGGTCGATGACAAGGAGCTTGTTGACCTGGTCGAGATGGAAGTAAGAGACCTCCTGAATAAATATGAGTTCCCGGGCGACACGACCCCGATTATTCGAGGTTCATCGACCGCGGCGTTAGCCGCCAAGACCCTCGATGACCCGGCTTGCGCGCCTATTGTTGAACTGCTCAAGGCGATGGATGAGTATATTCCAATTCCGCAGAGACAGATTGATAAGCCGTTCCTTATGCCCGTTGAAGACGTATTCAGCATTAAGGGCAGGGGCACGGTCGGTACGGGCAGGATTGAAAGAGGCGTCGTTAAGGTCGGCGAAGAAGTATCCATCATCGGGCTTTCTCCGGATATTCGCAAATCGGTTGTCACCGGCGTTGAGATGTTCAACAAGACGCTGGATGAAGGACAGGCGGGTGATAATGTCGGATTGCTTCTTAGAGGCGTCGAAAAGAAGGACCTCGAACGCGGACAGGTCATTGCCAAGCCGGGAAGCATTACGCCGCACACGCATTTCATGTCGGAAGTTTACGTGCTGACGAAAGAAGAAGGCGGAAGGCATTCACCGTTCTTCCCGGGATATAAGCCACAGTTCTATTTCAGGACGACGGACGTAACAGGTTCAGTCAAGCTCATTCAGAGCCGAGAAGGCAAGCCCGCTGAGATGTGTATGCCTGGCGATAACATCGCTATGGAAGTCGAGATTATTTCGCCCATCGCGATGGAAGAAGGCCTCAGGTTCGCTATTCGTGAAGGCGGCAGAACCGTAGGAGCCGGCGTTGTAACCAAGGTTATCGGTTAATGAACGAATAAAGGACGATACAGCAGGGTCGCATGGCTAAGAAAAGTAAAAGAGAATTTGTTTGGCTTGAATGCAAGGACTGCGGGCAGCGAAACTACAGGACCAATGTCAGTGTCGCTGAAGGCACTCCGAAGCTGGAGCTGCAGAAGTACTGCAAGTTCGAGCGAAAACATACGACTCATAAGCTGAAGCGTAAGTAATACGGGTTGGTACAGAGACAATGATAGGCCAGTAGCTCAATTGGCAGAGCGTCGGTCTCCAAAACCGAAGGTTGGGGGTTCGATTCCCTTCTGGCCTGGTGTGGGCCAGCCGCCGGCGCTCGAAAGCTACCGCTTTTATCCTGATAAAGCATTGGGGTTATGGGCGGGCAAGGCAGGGATGGCGAAAAAGCGTTCAGGCAAGGAATCAGGTGCATTATGATGAGTGTATATAAAAGAGGCCAGGGCAAATATACTCGGATGTTTACCGTCCTGAGCGGTGCGCTGATAGTGGCGATAGGGTGTTTTTCGCTTTACCGAACGCTCGATGCGGCGGATATCGGCCTGTGGGTTTCGACGATGGTACCTGTCGGAGTGTTTATCGGCCTGTCGGTTTTGATTATGTGGCTGATGAACAGGCCAAGCATCGCGGATTTTATGATTGCCGCTGAAGGCGAAATGAAAAAAGTCAACTGGTCCACAAGACAGGAGGTAACGGTTTCGACGATTGTTGTGATTTCGGTGGTGATTATCCTGGCGGCGATGCTGGGCATCGCGGATTTTGTTCTACAGTTGTCCGTTGCCTGGTTAGTGCAGTAAAAACGCGGGCATAAACCCGTTTTAAGCCGTTTTTTGTAATTGAGTCGGGGCGTTTTAATGAAATGGTACGTGCTGAGAGTTGCATCCAATAAGGAGATGCACGTCAAAGAGGTACTTTCGCAGAAGGTCAACGTGGCTGGCCTGACGGACATTATCGGCAGGATAGAAGTTCCCGTCGAGAGGGTCAAGAAGGTTCGCGGCAATAAGCAGACCGTTCACAAGCGAAAGCTGTACCCCGGCTACGTTTTTATGGAAATGAATACCGCTGAAGACGGGAAGGTTCAGGAAAAAGTGTGGTTTGTGATAAAAGAAATTCCCGGCGTAGGCGATTTTGTGGGTACGGAAGGTGTTCCGACGGCAATGCGGGATACCGATGTCGCCAAGATGATGCAGGAAGTTGAAAAGCCCGAAGAGGCGCCGAGCATCAAAGTTGATTTCAAGAAGGGCGACCAGATTAAGATTCGTGAAGGTCCGTTCGAGAGCTTCGAGGGAACAGTTGAGGCGATTGACCAGGACAGAGGCATTGTAAAGGTTATTGTTGAAATATTCGGGCGAAGCACTCCGCTGGATATCGAATATTGGCAGATAGAAAAGGCATAAGGCCTGTTCGGCGAAGAAGTGCGACGTGTTTTGAGGTTGAATAATGGCAAAGGAAAAACCGGCAGCAAGAGGCGGCGTAAAAGAATTATTGGTTAAGATAAAACTGCAGGCGTCCGGCGGGCAGGCGACCCCGGCCCCGCCGATTGGCCCTGCACTTGGCCAGCACGGCGTCAATATTGGGCAGTTTGTCTCGCAGTTCAACGAGCGGACAAAAGAGCTGAACGGGACGACTGTGCCGGTGGTGATATCCGTATATACGGACAAGACGTTCACCTTTGAGGTGAAGAGTCCTCCGGCGGCGGTATTGCTGAAACAGGCGGCGGGCGTTGCCAAGGGCAGCGGCACACCGAACAAGGAAAAGGTCGGCAAGGTAACAGCCGAGCAGGTTCGGCAGATTGCACAGGCGAAGATAAAGGACCTCAACGCGTACAGTTTGGACCAGGCGGAGAAGATTATCCGCGGGACAGCTCGAAGTATGGGCGTTGACGTTGTGGATTAATAGAAGAGTAAAGCAAAGGCGATTCGAGAAATAAAATTATGACGATTACCAGAGGCAAAAGATACCGCAAAGACGCAGAGAATACCAGCGAAACGCCGGTTGCTCTGGCTGAGGCGGTAGCAAAGGTTAAGACGTTTAACACAACGAAGTTTGACCAGACAGTCCAGTTAATATTCTGGCTTGGTATCGACCCGAAGCAGTCGGACCAGATTATACGCGGCGCGCTATCGCTGCCTCACGGGATAGGTCAGCAAAAGAAAGTCATTGCGTTCTGCGAGGGAGCAGACGCCGAAGCAGCCAAACAGGCAGGCGCCATCGAGGTAGGTGTGGACGAGCTGATTGCGAAAGTAACGGGCGGCTGGTCGGATTTCGACGTGGCGATTGCCTCAACGAAGGTTATGGGCAAGGTAGGCAAGCTGGGCCGGGTTCTTGGCCCGCAGGGCAAGATGCCCTCGCCCAAAAACGGCACGGTAACTGCCGACGTCGCTACCGCGGTGCGTGAGTTCGCGGCTGGCAAGGTCGAATTCAAAAACGACACTGGCGGAAACGTCCACGTTGTTGTAGGCAAGGTGAGTTTTGACGCGCAGAAACTGATAGACAACATCGATGCCGTTATATCGCATATCAAAAAGATTAAGCCGGTAAGCTCAAAAGGAACTTATATAAAGAAAATCAGCATTCACGCGGCGATGAGCCCGGGCGTGCTGGTTGCCGTATAGGCGGATTTGAATTTTGGTTGTGCGCAGAGATTCGCTGTGCATAACGCATTTGTGAAAGAATCAGGCAGGTGAAAATATGAGCAAGTTCGTAAAAGATTTACTGTGTTCAGAACTGGAAAAAAGAATCGTTAACGAGAAGGTTACCGATTTTATCGTTATCAGCACGCAGAAAGTAAACGGCGTTGATAACAACGTAATGCGTGGCGCGCTCAAGAGCAAAGGCATTAAGCTGTTAGTCGTCAAGAACGCCCTTATGAAAAGGACACTGACGAAGCTGAAGATGGAATCAGCGGGGTCGCTTTTTGTCGGGCCTTGCGTGGTCGCATACGGCGGCGACAGTATTGTCGATGTCGCAAAGGAGTTGAGCGTCTGGACCGGTAAGGTAAAGGCGATTCATATAAAAGGCGCGTATCTCGAAGGCGCATCGCTGGATGACAAGGGAGCACAGGGGCTTTCAAAGATGCCGAGCCGGGTGGAATTACAGGGCAGGATTATTATGCTGGCCAAGTCGCCAGGCGCTAAATTGGCCGGGGCGATTGGCGGACCTGCCGGAAGAATTGCCGGCTGCATAAAGACGATTGTGGACAAAGGTGAAAAATCGGAGACCAAGGCCGCATAAGGGGCGGCCCAAAACGAATACAAACAGCTCAGACGGCTGCCCCCGGATTTTCGGGGTTAAACGGGACGGCGTAGTTCCGGCTACCATCGGGCGAATTGATATAGGAGTTTAACGAACATGTCAGAAGAGACAAAACAGGCAAAGAGCTTCAGCGATGAAACAAAGAAACTCGGCGACGCGATTGTAAAGCTGACGCTGATGCAGGCCAAGGAGCTTGGCGATTATCTTAAGGAAGAGTACGGCATAGAGCCGGCAGCAGGCGGCGCGGTAATGATGGCAGGCCCGGCGGCGGCAGCGGCTGAGGCGGCCCCGGTGAAGAGCACGTTTGACGTTATCCTCAAGGCAGCCGGCGAAAAGAAGATTCAGGTCATCAAGGAAGTCAGAGCATTGACATCACTGGGCCTCAAAGAAGCGAAGGACCTTGTTGACGGCGCACCGAAACCGGTAAAGACCGGCGTAAGCAAGGACGAGGCGGAGGCCGCCAAGAAGCAGCTCGAAAGCGCCGGAGCAACGGTGGAAATCGCCTAAAGATTGATTGTGACCCAAAAGGGCCAAAAATAAAAAAATTAGACAATTTAACGATTGCCGTTTAATTCGGGACTGAAAAATGGCTGAATTGAAAGTTCGTAATTTTGGCAAAATGCGGGAGAAAGTCGAAATCCCTGACCTTGTTGTCGTGCAGAAGAAGGGCTACGGAGAATTTCTGCAAATGGATGTAGCCCCTGCGAAGCGTGCGAACAGGGGCCTGGAAGAGCTGTTTCGCGAGACCTTCCCAATAGAGAGTTACGATAAAGGGATAATCCTTGAGTACCTTTACTATGAGCTTGAGCAGCCGAGGTACAACATAAACGAGTGCAGGCAGCTTCGCCTGACATACGGTTATCCGCTGAAGATTACCTGTCGGCTTCGCAACAAGGACGGACAGGACATAGCCGAGCAGGCGATATACCTCGGCGAAATACCCGTCATGATTGGCGGCGGTGAGTTTATTATCAACGGAGCCGAAAGGGTTATCGTAAGCCAGCTTCACAGAAGTCCCGGCGTTGATTTTCTTGTAGAGAGCAAAGAAGGCGACCGCATACTTCACGGGGGCAGAATCATCCCGGAACGCGGAAGCTGGATAGAAATCAGCGTTACACACAAAGACGTTCTGGTTGTGAAAATCGACCAGTCAAGCAAGATTCCCGCGACGATTTTCCTGCGGGCATTAAGCTCCGATTTCAGCGAGACCGAACAGATAATCAGACGGTTTTACGAAACCAAAGAGGTGCAGAAGAACAAGCTTACGCCTGATATGTGGGTGGTGCGAGATATCGTCGATACCGAAAGCGGCGAGATAATCGTAAAAGCGGGCGCACAAATTGGCGACAAGGTTTCGATTATTCAGCAAAGCGAAATAAAGAAAATCGAGGTAGTCGAAGGGTCGTGTGATGCGCTGGTGTTCAATACGCTTGCGGAAGACGACTGCAAGAACCACGAGCAGGCGTTGTTGAAGTTTTACGTCAGGTTACGGCCAGGCAATCCTGCCAACCAGGAAAAGGCCAAACAATTCTTCGAGGAGAAATTCTTTGATGTCAACCGGTACCGGTTAGGCAAAGTGGGCAGGTTCCGGCTGAACCGCAAATTCGGGCAAAACGTTGCCCTTACGGAAATGACGCTGCGGGCCGAGGATTTCATCAACGCGGTGAAGTATATAATCGGATTGCGCAACAATGAGGGCGAGGTTGACGATATCGACCATCTGGGCAACCGTCGGCTGAGGACAATTGATGAATTGGCTGGCGGCGAAATTCGCAAGGGGCTTTTGAAGCTTCGCAAGACCGTGCAGGAACGAATGAGCACGATGAAAGAAGGCGAGCAGCCATTGCGGATAGCGGACCTTGTCAACTCGAAGAGCGTATCGAGCAGCATAAACTTTTTCTTCGGACGAGGCGAGCTGAGCCAGATAGTGGACCAGACCAACTCGCTTAGCCAGCTGACACACGAAAGACGTTTGTCGGCGCTTGGGCCTGGCGGTTTGAACAGGAGACGCGCGGGCTTTGAAGTTCGCGACGTTCATATCAGTCACTACGGCAGGATTTGCCCGGTAGAGACACCGGAAGGCACAAACATCGGTCTTATCAGCTCGCTGGCGATATTCGCCACGGTTGACGAGTATGGGTTCCTGCTTTCGCCTTATTACAAGGTTGAAAAGGGCAAGGTTACCGGCAGCGTCGCGTTTCTGCGGGCAGATGAGGAAATGAAAGCGATATTCGCTCCGCCAAGTGCGGTTGACCCGGAAACAAACAGGATACCGGAAGGTATGGTGCTGGCACGACAGCAGGGTGAACTTGCACAGGTAACACACGACGAGGTGAATTACGTTGATGTTTCGCCAAAGCAGATTGTGGGTTTGTCGGCTGCGCTGATACCGTTCCTTGAGCACGACGACGCGAACAGGGCGCTGATGGGTTCGAATATGCAACGCCAGGCGGTGCCGCTGTTGAAGTGCCAGGCGCCGCTGGTTCAGACGGGTATGGAAGAAATGGCGGGGCGGTATTCGAGTATGGTTGTGCGGGCGCAAAAGGCGGGAACAGTTACCGCAGTTGACGCCACTAAGATTGTGATTAATCATACAGATGAATATAAGCTGGAGAAATTCTTCGGATTAAATGAGCGAACGTGTCTCAACCAGAGGCCGATTGTCAAACTTGGTCAAAGGGTTGAGAAAGACCAGACGCTGGCCGACGGCGGCGGCACTGAAGACGGTGTGCTTGCACTGGGCAGGAACCTGCTTTGTGCGTTTATGTCATACGAAGGATTCAACTTCGAGGACGCTATCATCGTCAGCGAGCGATTAGTCAGGAATGACAGCTTCACAAGTATTCATATCAATGAGTTTGACGCCGAGATACGCGAGACGCCGTTGGGCAAGGAAGAATTCACCAACGACATACCAAACGTAAGCGAAAAAGCGTTGCGTAATCTTGACGAGCACGGCGTGGTTCAGGAGGGCACGAGGGTTCAGCCGGGCGATATACTGGTGGGCAAGGTTGTGCCGAAGGGCAAGACCGAGCTTACGCCGGAAGAAAAACTGCTGCATGCGATATTCGGCAGGGCCGGCGAAGACGTTAAGAATGATTCGCTTGAGCTGCCCAACGGTTACGAAGGCGTCGTCATTAAAACCGAGCGGTTTGTGCGGCGGGGAGCAGGCGGCGAAGAGGGCAAAAAGGCGCTTAACGCCCAGATAAGAGAAATTGAAAAAGATATACGGTCAAAGCAGTGCGTGATATTCAGGCAAATGGTGACCGCGATTCATGAGAAGTTCGAGGTCGATATTGTTGACCCGTCCAGCAGGCAGAAGGCCGGCATCAGCGAAGATGACGAGGTTGTTTACGAACAGGTTACCAACTGGGATATAAAATGGGTCAAGCCCGCCCCGATGCGTGAGAAGGTCGAGAAGCTGGCGGATAAATTTGTTGAGAAAATCAGGGCGCTCGATGAGGAAGCCAAAAAGCGAGTAGAGCGGCTGAAACATGGCGATGAGCTTCCCAGCGGCGTTATTGAAATGGTCAAAATATATGTCGCGACCAAACGGATTATGTCGATTGGAGACAAAATCGCGGGTCGCCACGGCAACAAAGGCGTTATCGCGAAGGTGCTGCCGCAGGAAGATATGCCGTTCCTTGAGGATGGCACACCGATTGACATATTGCTCAACCCGCTGGGTGTGCCGAGCAGAATGAACGTCGGCCAGATTCTTGAGACGCACCTGGGCTGGGTAGCGAAGGTGCTGGGCTTTACGGCGGTTACGCCTGTGTTCGACGGCGCCAAGGAGCAGGACATCAGGGATCTGACCGAAGAGGCCAATAAATTGATGGCTCGTCGAAAGATTGAGCTTGAGAAGGCGGGCCAGACCCCCGCGGATGATGAGCTTTTTGTGCAGGTTCCCAAGTCGCTGAAGACGCAGTTATATGACGGGCGGACGGGTGAGCCGTTCGACCAGCAGGCGACGATTGGGTTTATCTATATTATGAAACTGCATCATTTGGTTGACGACAAGATTCACGCTCGTTCGACGGGGCCTTACAGCTTGATAACGCAGCAGCCATTGGGCGGCAAGGCGAGAACCGGCGGACAGAGGTTCGGCGAAATGGAAGTTTGGGCGCTGGAAGGTTACGGCGCGGCTTATACGTTGCAGGAAATGCTTACGGTCAAGAGCGACGACGTTGAGGGACGCACCAAGATATACGAATCGATGGTAAAGGGGCAAAATACGCTCGAAGCCGGGACGCCTCTGTCGTTTGACGTGCTTTGCAATGAAATAAGAGGGCTGGGTCTGAATATCCAGCTCGAAAAGAAACGGCTGGGCGGAACAACAACTTTGTAAAGGTAGATAGAGTGTCGGGAACCCTTGTTGATTATATTGGCAATAGTGTCATTAAGGAGCCAGAAATAAATGATAAGCAATATCTATGATCGGATAAATGATTACGGTTCGGTCAAGATTTCGCTTGCCGGTCCCAATGATATTCGCAGCTGGTCGTTCGGCGAGGTTCGCAAGCCCGAAACAATCAATTACCGAACGTACAGGCCTGAGAAGGACGGTCTTTTCTGCGAACGTATATTCGGGCCGGAGCGGGACTGGGAATGCGCATGCGGCAAGTATAAAGGTACCAAGTACAAGGGTATCATCTGCGACCGTTGCGGGGTGAAGGTTACGCACAGCAGGGTCCGCCGCAAGAGAATGGGGCATATCAATCTTGCTTCTCCGTGCGTTCATATATGGTTTTTCAAGGCAGTTCCGAACCAGCTGGGGACGGTTCTTGGAATGAAAGGATTGGACCTTGAGAAGGTAATCTATTACCAGGATTACCTGGTTACCGACCCCGGCCAAAGCCCGCTCAAACTCGGGCAACTGCTTTCGGAAGAGGAATGTCGCGACGCGACCGCCAAGTACGGCAGCAGTTTCAAGGTTGCAATGGGCGGCGAGGCGATAAAGACCCTGCTTGGCCGGCTTGATTTGGACGGCATAAGCACTGAGCTGCGAACCGCGATAAGCAAGACAAGCTCGGTTCAGCGAATGAAAGACCTTAGCAAGCGTCTCAAGACAATTGACGCGATAAAGAACAGCAATAATAAAGCGGAGTGGATGGTTCTTGAGGTGATTCCGGTCATACCGCCCGATTTGCGTCCGCTGGTGCTGCTGGAAAGCGGCAATTTCGCGACGAGCGATTTGAACGACCTTTACAGGCGTATAATCAACCGTAACAACCGGTTGAAAAAACTAATGGACCTCAACGCTCCTGAAGTCATTATTCGCAACGAAAAGCGAATGCTTCAGCAGGCGGTCGATTCTCTTATGGACAACGGCAGATGCAGAAGGCCGGTGCTGGGGAGCAACAACAGGCCGTTGAAGAGCTTGAGCGATATGATAAAAGGCAAGCAGGGACGATTCAGGGAAAACCTGCTTGGCAAGCGAGTCGATTATTCGGCGCGTTCGGTCATTGTAATAGGGCCGACGATGAAACTGCATCAGTGCGGTTTGCCGAAGAGGATTGCGCTGGAATTGTATCAGCCGTTTATTATCCGCCGGCTCAAACAAAGCGGGCTTGCGGACACAATTAAGAGCGCCAAGAAGATGATTGAGCGTCGCGGCGAGCAGATATGGGATATTCTCGAAGAAGTGATTCACGAGCACCCAGTGCTGCTGAACCGTGCGCCGACACTGCACAGGATGGGTGTTCAGGCGTTTGAGCCGGTGCTGGTGGAAGGCAACGCGATTATGCTGCATCCGCTGGCCTGCAAAGGGTTCAACGCGGATTTCGACGGCGACCAAATGGCGGTGCATCTGCCGTTGAGCGTCGAGGCGCAAACCGAAGCCCATACGCTGATGATGACCACGAACAATATTTTCTCGCCTGCCAACGGTTCGCCGATGGTCGGGCCTTCTCAGGATATGGTGCTGGGCAATTACTATCTGACCAGTATGCTTTCGGGCCAGAAGGGCGAGGGAATGGCGTTCCGTGATACGTTCGAGGCGATGCTTGCTTGTGATATGGGCAAGATTGACCTGCACGCCAAAGTCAAGGTCCGGATTACCAAGCCGGTGGTCAAGGAAGGCGAAAAGGCGAGAGATTTAAAGAGTAAGGAGATTTCAAAGCCAATCGTGGTTGAGACGACAGCCGGCAGGTGTATTTTCAACGATATTTTGCCTGCGAAGATGCCATTCTACAACGGGACGATGGGACAGAAGCCGCTGAGCCAGGTAATCAGCGATTGTTACGCGGTTGCCGGCAGTGCGGCGACGGTTGATTTGTTGGACAGGATAAAAGAAAAGGGATTCAGGCACGCGACCTTGTCGGGGCTGAGCTTCGGCATAATGGATTTGAAGATACCGCCCAAGAAGAAGGATATTATCGACGAGACGGAAAAGCGTGTAAAGAAGATACAGAAGAACTATCAGGCCGGCGTATTGACCGAAGGCGAGCGGTATAACCAGGTTATCGATGCCTGGACCAACGCCCGTGTCGCTGTAACAAGCGAAATGATGCGGGGCCTCAAGGAAGACAAGAAAGACGACGGCTCAGCTTATCTGAACCCGATTTATATGATGAGTATCTCCGGCGCAAGAGGCAGCGTTGACCAGATTCAGCAGCTTGCCGGTATGCGAGCGTTGATGGCCAAGCCCAGCGGCGAGATTATCGAGACGCCGATTAAGTCGAACTTCCGCGAGGGTTTGACGGTTCTCGAGTATTTCAGCTCGACGCACGGCGCCAGAAAAGGTCTTGCGGATACGGCGTTGAAGACAGCCAACTCGGGTTATCTTACTCGCAAGCTGATAGACGTTGCTCAGAATATGATAGTTACCGAGCGGGATTGCGGGACGTTGCAGGGTATTACCAAGAGCACAGTCGCCAGGGGCGAGCAGGTTGATGTGCCTTTGACGCAGCTTATTATCGGCAGGACCGCAAGGGACAATATCCGCAATCCGATTACCGATGAGATGATTGTCCGGGAAAACGAGGTCATAACGCCTGACGCGGCCGTGAAGATTGAGGCACTTGGGCTTGACGCAATCAGGGTCAGAAGTCCGCTGACGTGTGACAGTCCGTTCGGCATGTGCGCGAAGTGTTACGGCTGGGATATGAGCACGGGGCAGCTTGTTGAAGAAGGCCTGCCCGTTGGGATTATAGCAGCCCAGTCGATCGGCGAGCCGGGCACACAGTTGACACTGCGGACGTTCCACACCGGTGGAATTGCCTCTCGCGCCATTCTGGAGCGTGAGCAGAGAGCGACTCAGCCGGGCAAAATACTTTATCGCGATTTAAACGCGGTAACGTTTACTGCTGAGGACGGCAGTTCGAGGGCGGTTGCCCTGAAGCGTAACGGCGAGATTGCTATCCTGGATGACAAGGACCGCGAGCTTGACAAGTTCAAGGTTCCTTATGGTGCGATTGTCAGAGTGAAAAATAATGAAGAGGTAAAAAGCGGGGCGTTGCTGTTTGAGTGGGACCCGCACCGCACGCCGATATTGGCGGAGGTTTCTGGTTTAATCCGCTTTGTGGATATTATCGAAGGCGAGACGATTCGGCTCGAAGAGGAACGCAAAGGCCAGTTGGGCAATAAGCCGGTCATAATCGAGCACAAGGGCGATAAGCACCCGCAGATTATGATTGAGGATGCCCAGGGCAAGATTCTTGATGTTCACTATCTGCCCGCGGGCGCCCGAATAGAGGTTACGGAAGGCCAGCAAGTCCAGGCGGGCCAGTTGCTTGCTCATCAGCCGAGAGCCACGGGCGGAACGCAGGATATCACGGGTGGTTTGCCGCGAGTTACGGAAGTGTTCGAGGCACGCAAGCCCAAAGACCCGGCGGCCATAGCGGAAATCAGCGGACGTGTCGAGCTCAAGAGCGACAAGCGCAAGGGCAAGATGACGATTACTATTCGTTCCGAATCCGGTATGGAAAAGGAACACCACGTGCCGCGTGACAGGCATTTGAACGTTCACACGGGCGATATGGTTGAGGCAGGCGATACGCTGACCGACGGCCCGTTGGTTCCGCACGATATTTTGCGGATTAAGGGCGAAGAGTCGCTGCAGAGATATTTGATTGGCGAAATTCAGAACGTTTACCGTTCGCAGAACGTTAATATCAACGACAAGCACATCGAGATTATATGTTCGCAGATGATGCGAAAGATTGAGATTGAGTCGGTAGGCGACAGCGAGTTTTTACCTGGCGAGGTGGTTGACAAGTTTGAGTTCCGCAGGGAAAACACGCGGCTCAATGAAAGCATCAAGATAGCTAATGTGGGCGAGGCGAATGAGCTTAAAGAGGGTCAGGTCATAGATAAGGCCAAGCTGGCGACCATCAACGAAAAGGTTGAATTAATCGGCGGCGAGCCGGCGAAGGGCAAAAAACCGAGAATGGCAACCGCCAAGACGCTGCTTTTGGGTATTACCAAGGCGTCACTGCGTTCGGACAGCTTTATCGCCGCGGCCAGCTTCCAGCAGACGACAAAGATATTGACTGAAGCGGCATTGGGTGGTAACATAGACAAACTCGCCGGTTTGAAGGAAAACGTGATACTTGGGCATTTGATACCGGCGGGCACGGCGTTTAAGCCGTATCTGGAATTGAAGGTTAAACACCTTGCCGAGGCGCCGCTGCCCAAGGAATTCAAAGAAGTGAGTGAAATTGAAGAAGTCAAGGCGGCTGAAGCTCAGAAGGAAGCCAAGATGAAGGAAGCCCTGGGCATTAAGTAGTTTTTATAGACGTTGGAGTGACAGATTTATGGCGACAATGAACCAGTTGGTGAGAAACCCGAGAGCTAAATCAAAGGGCCAGAAAAGACGGTCGGATATAAGCGGGTCGCCCCAGAAACGAGGGGTATGCCTGATTGTCCGGACGATGACTCCCAAGAAGCCCAATTCCGCTTTGCGTAAGGTGGCTCGTGTTCGTCTGACCAACGGTAAGGAAGTAACGGCTTATATACCGGGAATAGACCACAACCTGCAGGAGCACAGCACGGTAATGATACGAGGGGGCAGGGTGCGTGATTTGCCCGGCGTGCGTTACCATATAATTCGCGGGGTGCTGGATTGCGCGGGCGTCGCCAATCGCAGGCGGGGCAGAAGCAAATACGGCGCAAAGAAAGGCAAATAATTTACTTTTAAGGTTTGAGTAAGGGTATCGAGGAACAAAAGAATGGCAAAAAAAGCAACAGCGTCAAAAGAGCAGTTGAAAGCCGACGGCAAATATAACAGCCGGCTGGCGGGGAAATTTATCAACTGCCTGATGTGGGCAGGCAAAAAGAGCGTTGCGCAGCGGATATTTTACGATGCGATAGATATCATAGCCGAGAAGGAAAAAGCCGCCCCGGCGATTGAGGTTTTCGAGGCCGCGGTAAATAACGTCAAGCCGGCGATTGAGGTTCGCAGCAAGCGAGTCGGCGGGGCAAGTTACCAGGTCCCGATGCAGGTAAACTCGAAGCGTCAGCAGTCGCTGGCGATACGATGGATACTCGACGCGTCGAGAGGCGCAAAGGGTAAGCCAATGTGCGAACGCCTGGCGGCGGAGCTGATTGAGGCCTACAACAAAAAAGGCGGCGCAATGATGATGAGGGAAAACGTGCACAAAATGGCGGACGCCAACAAGGCGTTTGCTCATTTCGCGTGGTAGCAAGGACGTATTGAACTGCCATGGTGCCTTATGGTCAACCGTGGCAGTTTTTTTTATTGAATTTTTTTTAGTGATGACAAACAGATGTTAGAAGAGCTTAGGAAAATACGCAATATAGGCATTATCGCTCATATTGACGCCGGCAAAACAACGGTGTCGGAGCGAGTTCTTTATTATGCCGGCAAGACCTACAAAATGGGCGAGGTTCACGACGGCACGGCGGTGATGGACTACCTCGAAGAAGAGCAAAAAAGGGGGATAACCATTACGTCGGCGGCGACGAGATTCCCGTGGGCGGGTGCGGAAGTCAACCTGATTGATACGCCGGGACACATTGATTTTACGGCGGAAGTGGAAAGGTCGCTGAGAGTGCTTGACGGGGCCGTGATTGTTTTTGACGGCAGCGAAGGCGTGCAGGCGCAAAGCGAGACGGTCTGGAGACAGGGACAGAAATACGGCGTGCCCTGCCTTTGCTTTATCAACAAGATGGACAAGGTCGGCGCGGATTTTGAAATGAGCGTTGACAGCATCAGGGAAAAACTCGCTGCCAATCCGCTTGTCGTACAGCTTCCAATAGGGGCTTCGGACACTTTTACCGGGGTCATAGATTTAATCAAGAGGCACGCGGTTCTTTTCGATACGAAAAAGCTGGGTGCTGATTTCGAGGTGGTTGAAATCCCCGCGGAGTACCGCAGCAAAGTGGAGCAGGCCAGGCATGATATGCTTGAGCATTCGGCTGAGCACGATGAAGAAATGATGGACAAGTATGTTCACGATAAGCCGATAGATGAGGAGCTGATTTGCAGGGCGATAAGGAAGGGGACGATTGCCGGCAAGCTGCACCCGGTATTTTGCGGCTCGGCTTTGCAGTATATCGGCATTCAGAAGCTGCTGGATGGGGTTGTGGCATATTTGCCTTCGCCGATGGAAAAGCCGCCGATTATTGCTCATACGCCCGGCGACGAGGAAAAGAAAATCCCGGTCAAGTGCGACCCGAAAGGCAGTTTAGTGGCGCTTGCCTTTAAGATTATCAGCGAGCCACACGGTGACCTGAATTTTATAAGGATATATCAGGGGACATTGAAGTCGGGCAGCAGGGTGCTCAATGTTACTCGCGACAAGCGGGAAAATATCACGCGTATGTTCGAGATGCACGCCAACGACCGCAAAATTCTCGAAGAGGCCCACGCAGGCGACATTGTGGCTGTGGTTGGTCCTAAACATACAATTACGGGCGATACGCTGAGCGACCCGAAGCATCCGGTGCTGCTTGCCAGTATAACTTTCCCGCAGACGGTAATAAGTATGTCGATAGAGCCGAAGACGGCCGGCGATAAAAATAAGCTGGGCGACGCTCTTGCTGCATTGCGGCGGGAAGACCCGACTTTTGAATCGAAAGTTGACCACGAAACCGGCCAAATGATTATCAGCGGTATGGGCGAGCTTCATCTCGAGATTCTTCAGCACAAGCTGATGAAAGAAAAAGGGGTAGATATCAAGGTTGGCAGGCCTCGTGTGGCATATAAAGAGGCGATTACCAAACAAGCCGAAGCTGAAGGCAAGTTTGTGCGTCAAAGTGGGGGGCATGGGCAATATGGGCATGTTATTTTAAAGGTTGAGCCATTATTTGGCGAAGACGGGCATTTGAGCCGGGAAATGGAGTTTATCAATGAGGCGGGAGGAGACAGGGTGCCCAGAGAGTATGTCGGGGCGGTCGAGAAGGGGGTTGAGGATGCCCTTGGGACGGGCACTTTAGGGGGCTATCCCGTTATGGGCATTAGAGTTACGTTAATTGACGGCTCATATCATACGGTGGATTCATCGGATATTGCATTTGAGCAGGCGGCTGCGATTGCGATTAAGTCGGCTCTCGAAAAAGCGAAGCCAATACTTTTGGAGCCGGTTATGAAGATTGAGGTTATTGTTCCGGAGGCCCATTTCGGGGTTATCCAAGCCAGCTTGCTTTCCAAGAGGGGATTTATCACAGACAGCAGGATTCACGGGAAAACGCGGACGATTGACGCGAAGGTTCCGTTGTCCGAGATGTTCGGGTATTCCAGCGAGATAAGAAGCGCAACAGCCGGGCGGGGCACGTTTACTATGGAGCCCTTAAGTTATGAGAAAGTGCCTGAACAGATCGCTGAACAGGTTATATCGCTGTAGAAAAAAAATATTAATTTCTTTGGAAATTTTTTGTAATTTGCTGGTTGACGTAAGTCGGGTTGTATGTTAAATTGCTAATCTTTCAGCCGTAGCGAGCATCGCCAGGGATGGCTTTGCGATTGACGAGTTGGGCTGTAACACGTCTTGCGAATCGTGGTCGTCAAGGACGGTTTGATTGGTTGATTGTTTTAATTAAGGGGTACAGCAGGGGTTGCCAATAAACCCCGTAAGAGCTGGGATGGGTTCTCGGTTTGGTTGATGGCCAAATGTCAACTCTGTCCAAAAGGATTAGAACCCCGATTCGTTAAGGAAGGCGATTGTGGCGTCGGATGCCTGTGACCGCGGGCGTTTGATGGCTAAGTCAGGTCCTTCCTGCCAAGAAGGCAAGATAGAACGCTGAAACCGCAGGGGTATTTTTGTCGGTGCAGTGATAGTAGAAGTGTAGTAGTCGCGGTCAAAGGTGTGAAAAAACAGGTTGTAATAATACTGAGAATGTGGGCACAGTTATATGGCCGGTGAGACAGAAAGAATAAAAATAAGGATGGAGGCATACGACCACAGGATTCTGGACGCGTCCGCAAAGGAAATAGTGGAACACGCCAGAAGGACCAACGCTCGTATCAGCGGCCCCATCCCGCTGCCGACACGCATCGAAAGATACACCGTGCTGAGAAGCCCGCATATCGACAAGAAATCACGTGAACAATTTGAGTTGCGAACACACAAGCGTCTGATTGATATTCGCGAGGCGAATGCACGGACGGTTGAGGTCCTTAACCGGCTGGTTGTGCCTGCCGGTGTTTTCGTAAAAATCAAGGCATAATAAAGCAGGTCAGTAACAGGGAAGACAAAAGTGGCAATGCTGCTTGGAAAAAAAGTTGGAATGACACAGGTTTACGATGAGAAGGAACGGCTGTTGCCCGTTACGGTCATACAGGCCGGCCCCTGTGTCGTTATGCAGGTAAAGACAGTTGAGACAGACGGCTATAACGCGGTTCAGCTCGGGTTTGACGACGTGAAAGCGTCTCGCAGCACCAAGGCCGCGATTGCACACGCGGAGAAGGCCAAGACGGCCCCGAAGAGATTTATAAGGGAAATGCGTCTTATCGGCGATGCGAAGGTGGAAGTAAACCAGGGCGACGCTGTAACGGTAACGACATTCGCAGAGACGAAATTTGTCGATGTCATCGGGACGAGCAAAGGCAAGGGATTCGCAGGCCCGATGAAGCGATACCATTTCGGCGGTATGCCTGGTTCGCACGGCACAGAACGCAAGCACCGTTCACCGGGTTCGCAGGCGGGTTATGGAACCGACCGTGGTCACGGCGGTGACATAAAGAAGGGCAAAAAGATGGGCGGACACCTGGGGGCGAAGAGAATCACAGTCAAAACACATCAGCTTGTTTCAATAGATCCGGAAAATAATCTGCTCGTAGTCAAAGGTTCAGTACCTGGGCCGGCGGGCGGTTATGTTGTGGTTAGAACTTCACAGAAGAAAAAACTATAGGTTGGGCACAGGGATTAGCAGATGATAAGCTTGCCTGTATATGATAAGAGCGGTAAAGAGGTCGGCAACCTGAAGGTCGCGGAGTCGGCGTTCGGTGGGCGTGTGAGATACGCGCTGCTGAAGCAGGCGATAGTGATGTACAACGCGAACAAACGGGTGGGTACAGCGGCGACGAAGGGCAGGGGGCAGATCGAAGGTTCGACCAAAAAGATATATGCGCAGAAGCATACCGGTAACGCGAGAGCCGGCACGGTCAGGACGGGCAAGCGAGTTGGCGGCGGCGTGACATTCGGGAAGAAAGCAAGGGACTTCAGTCAGGACATGCCCAAAAAGCAGAAAAAATTAGCAAGAGATTCGGCGATACTGTCGAAGCTTTTGAGCAATAACGTTGTTGTCGTTGACCAGCTTGCGTTTGAGAAGCCGAAAACGAAGGATTTTGCGAACATACTTGGGAATCTTAAAATAGAACGCAGTTGTCTTGTGATAATCGGCGAGCACAACGATACGCTTTGGCGCTCAGCGAGAAATATACCGAAGGTGTCGGTGCTCCTGGCGGCGGAGTCAAACGCGGGGGTTATTTGCAGACATACAAAACTGTTGTTTACCAAAGAGGCGTTTCTGTCTCTTATGAACAAAAATGAATCAGATGAGAATTAACTGCCGGCGTTATGAAAGACCATAATATTATAGTTAAACCGTTGATTACAGAGCAGGGTACGCATCTTGCGGGGAAAATAAGCGCGTACGCATTCGAAGTGAACAAGGACGCCAACAAGATGCAGATTAGAGGCGCTGTTGAGCGGCTGTACGCAGTGAAGGTTGACAAGGTGAGGACCGCGAACAGAAAAGGGAAGTTCAGACGCAAAGGCAGGACGTCGGGTTTCACACAGGACTGGAAAAAGGCCGTGGTGTACCTGAAACCCGATTATCATATAGACCTGTTCTAATAAAGAGAGTAAGAGAAGCAATATGGGAATTAAAATATACAAGCCGACAAGCGCAGGACGCAGGAACAGCTCAGTAAATGATTTTGCCGAGCTGACCACTGACAGGCCGGAAAAGTCACTGTGTATTCGCATAAAGAAATCAGGCGGCAGAAACCACAGTGGTATGACTATGGTTCGGTTCAGAGGAGGCGGTGCGAGACAGATTTACCGCCTCATTGATTTTAAGAGGAACAAAGACGGCGTCAGCGCGAACGTGGCAAGCGTGGAATATGACCCGAACAGGAATTGTTATATATCATTGCTGCACTACGTTGACGGCGAAAAACGATACATACTGGCCCCGGAAGGCATTAAAATGGGCGATAAGGTCGAGAGCGGTATGGTTTGCGAGCCGAAAGTCGGCAACGCGATGCCGTTAGAGGCAATTCCGAGCGGCCTTGAAGTTCATAATATCGAAATGACAGCCGGCCAGGGCGGCAAGTTGGTGCGTGTTGCTGGCTCGGCGGCGAGAATAATCGCGAAAGAAGGCGACTGGGTAACGCTTCAACTGCCCAGCGGTGAAATGAGAATGGTGCGCAAGGAATGTCGCGCGACGATAGGCAAGCTGGGCAATTCCGACTACCAGAATATCCGGTGGGGCAAGGCGGGGCGAACAAGACATAAAGGCCGCAGAGGCCACGTTCGCGGCAAGGCACAGAACCCGGTAGCGCATCCGATGGGCGGCGGCGAAGGCAGGAGCAACGGCGGACGTCATCCCTGCTCACCGACCGGCGTGCTGGCAAAGGGCGGAAAAACAAGATGCCCGAGAAAAGTCAGCAGCAAGCGAATTATCCGGAGACGCAAGAGCAGCGCACATGGACAAGTGGAAATTTGATGTGAAGGATGTTATCGAGGCCGGTTGACCGGCCTGAGGAAATTGAATGGGAAGATCGCTGAAAAAAGGGCCGTATGTTGACGTGAAACTGTTTGCAAAGGTCAACAAGCAGATACAGACAGGGTTACGCGAGCCGATAAAGACTTGGGCACGAAGGTGCACGATAATTCCGGAATTCATTGGTTATACATTTATGGTGCATAACGGCAAAATGTTCCACAAAGTTTATGTTACCGAGGATATGGTTGGTCATAAGCTTGGGGAATTTTCGCCGACCAGGGTATTCAGAGGACATTCAACAAGGAAGGTAGAAGAAGAGACAGCAGCACCGGCAAGAGAGTAAGGTTTTGAATAGATATGTTGAACCCAGAAAAATTAAAAAAAATCAGTAAGCAGCGCAAAGTGAGCGTGGAGCAATTAGGCGGCCAGCTTGTAAGGGCGGGGCTTGATAAGCAGAACGCGATATCGGCTGTAAAGAACTGGCAGCACGGTTTATTCAAGCCGATACCCAGCAGCGAAGACGTAAAACGTCTGGCGACGGCGCTGGGAGTTGAGCCGAATGATATTGCCGGTTGGTGTTCAACCTGCCGATACGCGCCATTTGCACCGCGCAAGGCACGGCTTGTTACGCAACTGATAGCGGGTCGGAAGGTGCAGGACGCGCTGGATGTTTTGAAGTTCACGCGGAAGCGTGCCGCGGAAATGATAAGCAAGACGCTTCGCGCGGCGATAGCCGACGCGGATGAGCAGGAAGCAGACGTGGATAATCTTTACATAAGTGAGGCGCGTGTGGATGACGCGGGTGTCAGAATCGGCACCAAGCGATGGATAGCCAAAGACAGAGGCAAAGCTCATTCTCTTACTAAAAAAGGTTGTCATATATATATTACGGTTTCGCAGCCATAAGGGCAGATTTAAAGGCGAATTAAACTATGGGTCAGAAGGTATCGCCAATAGGTTTCAGGACAGGCATAACCAGGGGCTGGGACAGCACGTGGTTTGCGTCGAAAGCGGACTACGGGACGTTTCTTGTTGAGGACCAGAAAATTCGCAAGTTCATCGACAAGAAATTCAACCGGCAGATGCCCAAGGGCGGCGTAGCGAAGACGGAAATCATAAGAACCCGTAATGAGGTAACGGTAACGCTGCACAGCGCAAGGCCGGGAGTGGTAATCGGTCCGCGAGGCGGCGAGGTTGACAAGCTGCGTGAAGAAATAGAAGCATTGACCGGCCGCAAAGTTACAGTCAACGTTGTTGAAGTTAAAGACCCGGACCTGAACGCGTTTTTGATTGGCGAAGCGGTTGCTGAGCAGCTTTGCAAGCGGGCGTCATTCAGGCGCACGATGAAGCAGTTCTGCGAGTCAGCAATGAACGCCGGCGCCAAGGGCGTGAAGATTCTGTGCTCAGGCCGGTTAGGCGGAGCTGAAATAGCCCGGCGTGAGACGCAGAGAAAGGGAAGTATCCCGCTTCATACTCTGGACGCGGATGTTGATTATGCCCAGGCCCGTGCCGAGACGACATACGGGACGATTGGTATAAAGGTGTGGGTACATCGCGGTCTTTTTGGCGAGGCGATTGTTGTCAAACAGGCGCCGAGGCGCAAACCGTTCAGACGCGGTGAGGGTGGCGGCGGCGAAGGTTCGAGCGAGCCGAGACGTGTGAGCAGCCCACCGGCGGATACCGGTGCGGCGCCGACTGAAGGTGGAAGTCCTCAGGCAAGTTAACGGTTTAAGATACGTAATTTTAGAGATTTTATATTTAGGTTTTAACGTAGGGTTTACAAAATGGCATTGATGCCGAAAAGAGTGAAATACCGTAAGAGCCAGCGTGGCAAGATGAAGTGCAACGCTGCCAGGGCGAATTATGTTGCGTTCGGCGAATACGGTTTGCAGTCGCTGGAGCAATGCTGGCTCGAAGGCAAGACAATAGAGGCCGGCCGAGTCGCGGCGACGCATTATCTGCAGCGTGAAGGCAAAGTTTATATCAGGGTATTCCCGGCCAAGCCGGTAAGCGCCAAGCCGCTTGAGACGCGAATGGGTAAAGGTAAAGGCGAGCCGGCGTTCTGGGTGGCGCGAGTCAGACCAGGCGCGGTTTTGTTTGAAGTCAGCGGTATTGGCGAGGAAGTTGCTAAACGGGCGTTGTTGCGTGTGGCGCACAAGATGCCGATGAAATGCAGATTAGTCCGTCGCAGACGCACGGTTGGATAAGGGTAAGCAGATGAAAGCACAAGTTTATCGTGAAATGAGTACGGATGAGCTTGAGAGCAAAGTGCAGGAATTGCAGCGGCACGTGTTTGATTTGCGTTCGCAGGCGACGACAGAAAAGCTGCAGGATTGCCGGGCGGCAATTAACGCGCGTCGTGAGGTAGCGAGGATAAAGACGGTATTACGTCAGCGTCAAATAGAGGCCAAAAAACAATAAGGGGCCTCCGTTAAGGAAAGAAGGATGCAGGAACACAAGGTAAAGACGACAGATGCGGTAGTGATAAGCAAGGGCAGCAGCAAGACCATAAAGGTTGCCATAGATTACGTGTACAGGCATCCTAAGTATGGCAAGACGCTCAAGAGGCGGACCCGGCTGGCTGTTCATGATGAGCAAAATGCTGCCGGCGTGGGTGACGTGGTTGAAGTTACCGGGTGCAGGCCGTACAGCAAAACCAAAAGGTGGCGCCTCGTGCGCATTATAACGAAAGCGGCCCAGGAACTGCCGCAACAATAGCTGGAAATCAAAAGATGATACAACAAGAAACAATGTTGAATATAGCCGACAACTCCGGTGCAAAGGTAGCACAGTGCATCAGGGTTTTGGGCAAGAGCGGCGCCAGGGGCAAGTTCACGCGTGCGGTGGCGAGTGTAGGGGATGTCGTGTGCGTCGCAATAAAGAAGTGGTTGCCCACCTGTCAGCTTGACAACAAGAAAGTTCACAAGTGCGTTATTGTTCGCACCAAGCATCCGATAAAGCGGGCCGACGGCGGCTACGTGCGGTTCGATACCAACGCGGCGGTTATGATTGACGAGGAAGGCAACCCGATAGGCACTCGTATTTTCGGCGCGGTTGCCCGTGAGCTTCGTGAAAAGAACTATATGAAAATTGTCTCGCTGGCAAGCGAGGTTGTTTAAACGGGATACAGCAGATGGCGATGCATATTAAAAAAGATGATATGGTACAGGTGATAACCGGCGACCACAAAGGCACAACGGGCAAGGTGCTTCGCGTGATGCAGGATGAGAACAAGGTTATCATTCAGGGTATCAACCTGGCGAAGAAGCATGTTAAGCCGTCGCGAAAGAGTCCTTCGGGTGGTCGGATAAATATCGAGCAGCCGATACACGTAAGCAACGTTTTGCCGGTCAACCCGAAGACCTCAAAGGCGAGCAGGGTTCATTTTGAGATTGGCAGTAACGGCGGCAAGCTGAGAGTAGCCGAAGACGGCACAAAAATAAGCGTAATCAGACATCCGAAAAAGAAATGAGCAACGGTAAATAACGATGGCACGTTTGAAAGATTTATACAAATCGAAAGTAGTCGGGGAACTGGTAAAAGAGTTCGGGTATAAGAACCGGATGGCGGTGCCCCGCTTAGAGAAGATTGTTGTTTCGATGGGCGTAGGCAAGGCGGTGACGGATAAAAAGTATATCGAGCTGGCCAAAGCCGACCTGACATTGATAACGGGACAGATGCCGCTGGTGTGCAAGGCCAAGAAAAGCGTTTCGAATTTCAAGGTTCGCGCGGGTCAGGAGACCGGTTTGAAGGTTACGATGCGAGGCGAACGAATGTATGAGTTTCTTGACCGGCTCATCAGTTTGGCGATACCGCGGGTAAGAGATTTTCGCGGGCTTAACCGAAACGGTTTTGACGGCAGAGGTGCTTACTCGATGGGACTGAGCGAACAGACGGTTTTTCCGGAAATCAACCCGGTGAAAGTCGAGTTCCAGCAGGGTATGAATATCACGTTTGTAACGACGGCCAGGAGCGATGATGAGGCGAGGCGTATGCTGGCGCTGTTTGGTATGCCGTTCAAGGCATTGAAAACTGATTCGAAGTCGAAAGATGACCAGGATTAACCGGATTTATAAAACAAATTAAGGATTTTTAGCAGGTAACTATGTCAACGAAGGCCCTTGTTAACAAGGCAAGATCGAAACAGAAGTTCAAAGTAAGGCAGTACACTCGTTGTGAGATTTGCGGCAGGGCCAGAGCTGTTTATCAAAAGTTTAAGCTTTGCCGGATTTGCTTTCGGAAGCTTGCTAACGAAGGCAAGATACCCGGAGTGAAAAAGGCGAGCTGGTAAAAGCGCCGGTTGAGCCGGCGGGAGAATTAAGAGAAGAAATATGAGCTTGAGTGATCCAATAGCTGATATGTTGACGCGAGTTCGCAACGCTGCTCGGATAATGAGCGAGAAGGTGAACATAAGGGCCTCGAAGGTCTGCATGTCGATAGCGGCCGTGATGAAGACGGAAGGTTACATAGTGGACTTCGAAAAGATAGAGGACACCACGCAGGGTATATTGCGGATTACGCTGAAATACGACCAGACGGGCCGGTCGGCTATTGAGGAAATAAAGAGAATAAGCAAACCCGGTCGTCGGGTTTATTCGTCGGTTGATGATTTGCCGTTTGTTTTGAACGGGATGGGTATAGCCATAATATCGACGAGCAAAGGAATGATGAGTGACAAGAGCTGCCGGCAGGCAAAAATCGGCGGCGAAATAATTTGTACGGTGCGTTGATGAGTCGCATAGGTAAAAAACCAATAAGTGTTCCTTCCGGCGTGAAGCTCGAGCAGAAGAGCGGACAGGTCAAGATTTCCGGACCGTTAGGCAATATCGAAATCACCTGCCGTCCGCAGATAGAAGTCAAGCTCGACAGCGCGACGGGTAACATCGTGGTCGATAATAAGAACCCGCAGATACGGGAAGATAAACAGCTTCACGGGACAATGCGGGCGATATTGGCCAATATGGTTGAAGGTGTCAGCAAAGGGTTCGAAAAGAAGCTCGAAATATTTGGAACCGGCTACACCGTCAAGGAGCAGGGCGGCAAATTGGTCCTTCAGGTAGGTTATGCCAACCCAATAGATATAGAGATACCGAAGGGCGTTAAAGTGAAAATAGACGTGGCGGCAACCAGGGGCGATGATACGCCGGCGAAGTTCACCTTGACGTCAGTGGATAAATGCGTCCTGGGCCGGTTTGCCGCGGACGTGCGTAAGGTAAGACCACCCGAACCGTATAAGGGCAAGGGAATTCGTTTCTCAGGTGAAGTTGTGAAACGCAAGGTCGGCAAGACATTTACTTCAGGCACAGCATAATTAAGGTTTGGTTGATAAGTAATGAGATGGAAAAACGTACAAAGAGCCGCACGGAGACGCAAGTTTCATGTGCGCAAAAAATTGAATGGAACGCCTGAGCGGCCGAGATTGTCGGTATTCCGCTCGAGCAGGCATATATACGTTCAGGTCATAGACGATGTTGCGGGCCTGACTCTCGCTTCGGCCAGCACCAAGTCGAAGACGCTGCGCGACAAAATCGCCAAGACGGGCAACAAGAAGGCGGCGGAAATAATTGGCGAGGCGATTGCCAAGCAGGCGATGGGCGTAGGCATCAAGTGTGTGTGTTTTGACAGAGGGTCGTATAAATATCACGGCAGAGTAAAGAGTTTGGCGGACGCAGCCAGAAAAGCAGGATTGGCATTTTAAAGGCAATAGTAACACGGTAATTCTGGAGAAAAAAATTGGCAGCAGAACCAGGTAGACCGATGGATCGTGAAGAGTCGCCGTACGAAGATACGGTGGTAAAGATATATCGCTGCGCCAAGGTAGTAAAAGGCGGGCGAAGATTCAGCTTCGGGGCTTTGGTGGTGGTTGGTGACCGTAAGGGAACAGTCGGCATCGGTTACGCAAAGGCCAACGAAGTTCCGCAGGCGGTTGAGAAAGGCATAAAAGAAGCCAAGAAGGACCTGCGTAAGATTCCGCTTACGGGTCGCACGCTTCCTCATCAGGTGATGGGAAAGTTCGGCTCGACGCGGGTAACATTAGTTCCGGCGAGTCCGGGAACGGGCGTTATCGCCGGTTTGAGCGCACGAGCGGTGCTGGAATACGCGGGTGTTCAGGATGTGCTGACAAAGGTGTACGGCAGCACGTCAGCCAAAAATGTTCTTAAGGCCACGATGGACGGCTTGATGAAGCTGCGCACCAAGGAAGTGATTGAGCGGCTTAGAGGCGTTGAAGTGCAGCCGGTAAAAAGGTGGTGATTATAGATGTACGAGTGGCAAATAACATCTGTTGCGGGTAAACATAAATCGCGTAAGCGTCTGGGCAGAGGTTCTGGCAGCGGTAACGGTAAGACGTGTGGCCGCGGACACAAGGGCAGCCGGAGCAGGTCGGGCGCGGACAGGTCAGGCAACCGTGAAGGCGGACAGATACCTATCTTCAGGCGTATGCCCAAGCGGGGCTTCAGTAACGTCCAGTTCGCCCATAGGTATGAGGTTGTGAACGTCTCGCAGTTAGAGAGATTTGAAGACGGCAGCGTCGTTGGTTTACAGCAGTTTTCAGACGTAGGCCTGATAGACAGAAGCACAAGCAAGGTAAAAATTCTCGGAGGCGGAGCTTTGACTAAACGTTTGCAGGTTACGGCCCATAAGTTCAGCAAGGCCGCCGAGCAAAAAATTACCGGTTGCGGAGGAACAGTGCAGGTTGCGTAATGCGATGTTCACGAATTTTTAGGATTGTTGTCGGTCGATAGAACGATGATACTTAAAACAGTAGTCAATATATTCAAGATAGCCGATTTGCGGAACAAACTGTTGTTCACGCTGGGTATGTTGTGCATTTATCGCATAGGTTTTCATATCCCGATACCGGGGTTTGATATCAATGCGATAGCGGATGCGGCAGGCGCCCGTGATACGGAAAGCCCGCTGGGACGAGCTGCCGAAATGATGCAGATGTTCACGGGCGGCAACATGGACAACAGCAGCTTGTTCGGCCTTGGTATTATGCCTTATATCACGGCGTCGATTATTTTGATGCTGGTGCAGGAAGTGGTGCCGGCGTTGAAAAAGCTGCGTCAGGAAGGGCAGACCGGCTATAAGAAGATACAGGAATACACGCGGTACCTGACGGTGCCGATTTGCATTATTCAGGCATTGATGTACATGCGTCTGCTGGGCATGCGGGGATTTATGTATCCGGGAATGCAGGTTCAGGCGGCGATTATGGGCATCGTCGGTATGACCGCCGGGACAATATTCCTGATGTGGCTCGGTGAGCAGATTGACGAATACGGCATAGGCAACGGCATAAGCTTGATTATTATGGCCGGAATTATCTCGCGTATGCCCTGGGCATTACGCAAGCTTGCGATGAGCGTTTCATTTGACGTAGCTACGCCTGCCGGCAGCATTGGTCCGACGAAGGTTCTGTTTCTTATCGGAGCGTTTGTGTTTGTCGTTGCAGGGGCAATCCTGATAACACAGGGGCAAAGGCGCATACCCGTTCAGCAGGCAAAAATGATGCGTGGTCACCGGATGTATGGCGGCCAGAGACATTACCTGCCTTTGCGTGTAAATCACGGCGGCGTGATGCCGATTATCTTTGCTTCGGCTTTTATGTCTTTTTTGCCGGTGCTTGTTGTTCAATTAGCGAGGATAGAGGCGGTTGGGCGCTCGGGGTTCTTTATAGCGCTCCAAAATGCGCTGCGCCCGCATGCGTTCACCTACAACATCATATATATGGTTCTGATATTCCTGTTCGCATACTTCTGGGTTTCTGTTCAGTTCCAGCCCAAAGACCTTGCGAAGAACCTTCGTGATTCGGGCAGCTTTATTCCAGGATTACGCCCAGGGCGCAGAACCGCGGAATATCTTGAGACGGTAATGACCAGGGTAACATATTACGGCGGAGCATTTGTGGCTGTAATCGCAGTTGTGCCGTCGGTGGTGATGGTGCTTCTGGGGGTTGACTGGCGAGTGGCAACGTTTTTGGGCGGGACGGGGCTATTGATTGTCGTCAGTGTTTCGCTTGACCTCGTTCAGAGAATCGAAGCCAGCCTGCTTATGCACAGCTATGAGGGATTCAGCGAGACCGGCAGGATAAAAGGAGCGTATTCATGAGAATTGTGCTGCTGGGTGCTCCTGGTGCCGGCAAGGGTACGCAGTGCAAGTATATAGTTGAAAAGTATCGGTTGCTGCATTTGTCAAGCGGCGATATACTCAGGCGTCACAGGGCACAGGGAACGGCGCTGGGTAAAAAGGCGCAGAGTTATATGGATTCCGGGGCGTTAGTGCCGGATGATATTATTATTGATATGATGATTGATGAAATCGCCAGGGCGCCGGCAGGCGGTTACGTGCTTGATGGTTTTCCTCGCACGGTAAAGCAGGCGGCGGACCTTGACAAGGCGCTTGAGAGCAAGAAGCAAAAGATAGATGCGATTTTGAATCTGCAGGTGAACGAGAAGATTATTGTTCGGCGTATAACCGGCAGAAGGATTTGCCCGAAATGCGCCGCGGTTTATCATATTGAAAATTTGAAGCCCCGTGTTGAGGGGAAATGCGACAAGGACGGTAGTTCGCTTTTGCAGCGGCTTGATGATACGGCTGAGGTTGTTATAACCCGGCTGAAGAATTATAACGAGCAAACAGCGCCGTTGGTTGATTACTATAAGCGGAAAAATGCTGTATTTGACATTGACGCCAATGAAGAAGCAGAAAACGTAAGGGACCTGATATTTCGTAAATTGGCCCCGTTGGCGTAGTGTGTGGTTTTTTAAATGGCTATAACGCTTCGCAGCAAACGTGAAATTGGATTGATGCGGGATGCAGGCGTCGTTGTAGCCGACGTTCTTTCAAAATTGCAAGAGATTGCCAGGCCCGGGGTGAGCACAGCTTACCTGGATGAAGTGGCGGCAGATATGACCGCGCAGGCGGGAGCGCAGCCCTTGTTTAAGGGGGTTCGCAGTCCGTACGCGAAAATGCCGTTTCCAGGCGTGATTTGTGCTTCCATTAACGAGCAGGTGGTTCACGGGATACCATCGAAACAGGTAACGCTTAAACAAGGCGATATCCTGAGTATCGATTTCGGCGTTCGGCTTCGAGGATATTGCGGCGATGCGGCTGTTACGGTCGCTATCGGCGAAATATCCGAGGAACATCGCCGGCTGATGAATACCACAAAAGGGACGCTTGATTTGGCGATAAAAATGGCGGCCCCCGGAGTTCGCTGGAGCAGAATAGCGGGCGAAATGCAGAAAATGGCTGAGTCGGCCGGCTTTTCGGTTGTGACCGAGTTTGTCGGGCACGGAATCGGAACCCAGATGCACGAAGAGCCGAGAGTGCCGAATTTCGTCAGCGAAGAGCTGTTGGCCAACGACATAGTCCTGGCGGAAGGAATGATTCTGGCGGTTGAGCCGATGATTAACTCCGGCACTGGCAACGTTCGGACGCTTAAGGACGGCTGGACGGTGATAACCGCTGACGGGCAGTTTTCGGCTCATTATGAGCATACGATAGCAATAACCGGTCGCGGATGTGAAGTTTTGACGTTAAAGCTAAAGTAACGTATGACCAAGAAAGACGCAATAAGATTGCAGGCAGAAGTGCTTGAAGCGCTGCCGAATGCGATGTTCAGGGCCAAGCTCGAGAATGGGCATCAGATTCTGGCGCATGTTTCGGGTAAGATGCGAATGCATTTTATCCGGATACTGCCGGGCGACACGGTAACGGTAGAAATGTCGCCATACGACCTGAACAGAGGCCGGATTGTTTTGAGAAATTAGACGATTAGTATCGTTTTTTTGTGCAAGGCGGATTCAGGAAATGAAAGTAAGAAGCTCAGTAAGACGAATTTGTGAGAATTGCAAGATTGTGCGTCGTAAAGGCGTGGTGCGCGTGATTTGCAGCAACGCCCGTCATAAACAGAGACAAGGGTAGCTTGGCGGTCACGGCCCAAAGGCAATTTATAAGGAGCAGATATGCCGCGTGTAGTTGGTATTGATATTCCGAATCAGAAGGCGATGTGGATTGCGCTGACTTATGTTTACGGCATAGGCAGGCACACCTCCGTGGAAATTCTTAAAGAGGCGAAGGTTGACATAAATACCCCTGCCGGCAAGCTGACCGAAGATGAGCTGAGCCGAATAACGCAGATTATCGAGCGCAGTTACGTCGTCGGCGGACAGCTTCGCAGGCAGGTAACTCAGAATATCGCGCGTTTGCGTGATATTGGCTGTTACAGGGGCATTCGTCACAGAAAAGGACTGCCTGTTCACGGCCAGCGGACACGGACCAATGCCAGGACACGCAAAGGGCCGAGGAAGACCGTTGCCGGGAAGAAGGGCGTGAAGGAAATGAGAGGATAGTTTTTTATTTTCATAATTTGGTTCGCGGAGTTTTTTGAATAATGGCAAATGTGGTAAAACGTAAAGTCAGGAAGAACATAGCAAAGGCGATTGTTCACATAAAGGCGTCGTTCAACAATACGCTGATAACGATAACGGACGTTGAAGGCGGCGCGATTTGCACCAGTTCCGCCGGTTGCGTCGGCTTCAAAGGCGCTCGTAAGAGCACGCCTTTTGCTGCCTCACAGGCGGCCCAGCGTGCGGCCAGCACTGCGATGCGCAACGGAGTTCGTGAGGTCGAGGTAAGGGTTAAAGGCCCCGGCCCGGGACGTGAATCAGCGATTGCCGCGCTGCAGCAGGCGGGGTTGCGTATATCGTCAATTGAAGACGTTACGCCGCTGCCTCATAATGGGTGCAGACCGTCTAAACGCAGGCGCGTGTAGTTTTATTGGTAAATAAAAACAATGTTTTGAATTAGAGCATATTAGGAGCTTGGCAGAAACAAATGGGACGTTATCTTGGATCATCTTGTAAGAATTGCCGCCGACAAGGCATCAAACTGATGCTTAAAGGCGGCAGGTGTGAGACGGCGAAATGCCCGGTCGAGAAAAAGCAGAAGAATCTGGCGCCGGGAATGCACGGCTGGCGGCGGGGGCGTCCGAGCGAATACGGAGTCCGGCTTCATGAAAAGCAGAAAGTGAAGCGGTACTACGGCATTTGGGAACGTCAGTTTATACGGTATTTCCACGAGGCCGAACGGATGAAAGGCAACACCGGCCAGATGCTGTTGCAGCTTTTGGAAAGACGCCTGGATAACGTGGTGTACAAATTGAATTTTGCGCCGTCGCGGAAGGCCGCCCGGCAATTGGTTACTCACGGGCACATTCTTGTCAATGCACACAAGGTTGATTTACCGGATTTCAGCTTGGATGTTGGCGACAAGATTACGGTAAAAAGTTCAGAAAAGAGCGTTAAGGAAATTAAGCAGCAATTGTCGCTGAATCCGAATTTCACGACCCAGGGCTGGCTGCAGCTCGACCGTGATAAGCCGGAGGCGACGATAGTGGCGGTCCCAACAAGGGATGATGTTCAAATCCCGGTAGAGGAGCAGTTGGTTGTTGAGTTCTGTTCGAGATAGGTTTGAATTGGCTGATTTTGAGGAGGCCAGTATGCGAATTACATGGCGTGGTCTTGAATTACCGACTCGTGTCGAGCGCGACAGTAAGATAGCGAACGACAGATATGGGAAATTTTATGTCGAGCCGTTCGAGCGAGGTTTGGGCACGACAATCGGCAACAGCTTGAGGCGGGTATTGCTCAGCTCGCTTGAAGGCAGCGCGGTTACTTCCATAAAGATAGCGGGAGTCAACCATGAGTTCACCTCGATAAAGGGCGTAATGGAAGATGTGACGGATATTGTCCTGAACATCAAGAATCTGACGGTCCGGCTTCAGACGGAAGGGCCGAAGATAATGAAGGTTACGGCCAATAAAGCTGGTGTTGTAACCGCGGCCAGTATCGTTGCCGACCCCGCGATAGAAATTATTGATAAGGACAAGGTGGTAGCCACCCTGACAGAAGACGTGAATTTCGAGATAGAGATGGTGGTTGAAAGCGGCCGTGGTTATGTGCCCGCTGCGGAACGGCTTGCAGTGGCCGACAGATATGAGCAGGAAATCGGCAGAATAGTGATTGATGCGGCGTATTCACCTGTTACCAGGGTGCGGTACATCACAGAGGATACTCGAGTCGGACAAAAGACCGATTATGACCGACTGATACTTGAAATATGGACTAACGGGGCAATTACGCCGGATATGGCGATGGTCGAGGCAGCCAAGATTCTGCGCAAACACATCAATCCGTTTGTGCAATACAGCGAAATAGGAACTGAAACAGTGTCAGGCGATATTGCTGTTGACCAGCCGCAGCCCAAGGTTGGCGAAGAAATGCAGACCAAACTGAATATGCCCATACAGGAGCTTGAGCTTTCAGTTCGGGCGAACAACTGTCTCGAATCGGTTAAAATTGAAACCGTCAGGCAGCTTGCCAAAATGACGGAGGCGGAACTGCTTGAGGTTCGCAGTTTCGGCAAAACCAGCTTGCGCGAGGTCAAGAGAAAGCTCGCGGACCTCGGCTTGTCGCTGGGAATGACTGGAATAGAATGATTTTGAGTATTTAGCTTCGCGTTTTGACGGCGAGGCGGTGATTTATCCGCCGAAAGCGGAAAGGGGTTTTTAAGTTTATGCGTCACAGAGTCGCAGGCAGACAATTAAGTCGAACAAGCGAGCATCGCACGGCGTTACGTCGCAATCTGGCGGTGGCGCTTTTTGAGCATGAGACGATTTCGACGACCATCCGAAAGGCAAAGGAAGTAAAAGGTTTTGCCGAGAAGCTGATTACGCTGGCCAGGAAAGGAACATTGGCGGCAAGACGGCAGGCAATTTCGCAGTTGGGCGACCGTAACATATTCAAGGATGAAGACGGCCAGCAGGTTCGCAAGGGCACGATTATCGGCAAATTGTTCAGTGAGCTTGGTCCGCGGTATTTGGACAGGAAAGGCGGATATACGCGAATTATTCACCTGGCGAAAAGACGGCTGGGTGATAACGGCGAGCTGGTTTTGCTGCAGTTGGTCGGCTCTGAGCACGTTGAGAAAAAGCATAAGGGCGAAAAAGGCGAGCACTCCAAGGCCGGCAAAAAGGCCAAAACCGCCGCGGCCGGCGCACAGCAGTAAGCCGTTGTTGATTATTCGTTGAGGGAGTCAGACAATGGGTGTTCAGGATTGCATTTTCTGCAAGATAGCGTCGGGCCAGATACCAGCAGCTAAAATCTACGAGGATGAGGTTGTTGTCGCTTTTCTCGATGTAGGTCCAATCAGTGATGGCCATACGCTCGTGATGCCTCGTCAGCATTTTGAAAAGGTGCATAGCTGCCCGCCTGAGCTGCTGGGACAAATCTGGACTCGTTTGGGCAAAATTGCCGGCGCGGTTGCTTCGGCTGTCGGCTCTGATGGGTACAATGTGCTGTGCAACAACGGCAGGGCTGCGGGGCAGGTTGTTGACCATTTGCATTTTCATATAGTGCCGCGTAAGACAGGCGACGGCGTTTTTGCGCAGTGGCCTTCATATAAATACAGACCTGGCCAGGTAGAAATAATTGCCGAGAAAATCAGGAAACATCTGTAGCCGGTTTTATTCTTGCTGAAGAGGCAGTTTGGTGGTATTATTTTTCGAATGACCGCGGGGTAGAGCAGTCTGGTAGCTCGTCGGGCCCATAACCCGGAGGTCGGAGGTTCGAATCCTCCCCCCGCTATTGGTTTACAGAGATAACTTCCCGTTCAACAGGAAGTTATCTCTTTTTTTTGTGCCCAAGTTAACCCCGTACCATAAAAAATTCATCCGATGCTAATTTTTCGGGAAAGCCGATATTATTGTACGTTGTCAACCAAAATAGACCTCTTTACTGTTTTATTTAGGATGATGACATACAGTAATGGCTTTCAATACTGCCATCGACAAACTTGCCGAATAATCCCACGCTGAACTATTACCCAGAATCCCCAATTCAAGCACTGTGCAACATGTGTTACTGTAAATACGTGTCTGCTCCGCTGCTTTTGACAACTTTGTATTCCGGCCCAGTGGTAATCAGGATGGTCTCGACGTCGTCCAGCGACTCAACGAGTGCAAGGCCCTTTTCAACCCCCATTACATTTACAGCCGTTGAAAGTGCATCCGCATCCACAGCATTCGCGGCGAGAATGGTGTCGCTGCTTAACTTACTTGCCCCTGTCGCAGTGTTCGTATCGATGATGTGACTGTATCTCTTCCCTCCTATGGTTACAAACCGCCTGTAGTCGCCGCTTGTTGCAACCGCCATATCATTCAATTTCAAGACCATCAACATCTGCTCTGCGCCAATGGCGCCATTTGAGTCCGGCGGGTTTGCCGCAACTGGGTTTTGCAGACCAACCCGCCAGGTGTCTTTGTCTGCTGGTTTGCCGAAGCAGCGTATATCGCCGCTCGCACAGACCATACCGCCAATGGCCCCGCACCGCCGCATTGCCTCAACGGCCTTATCGACGGCGTAACCCTTTGCTATTCCGCCCAAATCCAGACGCATCCCCTTGACCGCAAACCGCACCGTTCGCTCATTCGCATCCAGTATCAGTTTTTCAAATCCGACGCGCGCTTTGGTGGCGGCAAGGGTGTTTTCGTCAGGTACGACGTTCACCTCGCCCGCTTTATGCCAGAGGTCCACTAAAGGCCCGACGGTAACATCAAACGCACCATTGGAAAGCCGGCTGAACTCGACGCTTTTTTGAAGTATTTCAAAAAGTTCGGGGCTGACCTTGACGGGGTTTGTAAATGCCTCGCGGTTGACCCTGCTTAGCTCGGAGTCATTCTTGTAATCACTCATCATTGCATCAATTCGTTTGAGTTGTTCAAATCCCGCCTCGATGCAGCGTTTGCCCTGCCATTCGTGTTTTGCCACCACCACTATTCGCGCCAATGTTCCCATCACCTCGCGGCAGCTACTATCAATTTCAATCGGCTGGCGCATTTTTTCCACCACATAAAAATAAACGCCGACCAAAAGGATCGCGGTTACAGCAATCTTTATCGCAACTCGCCTGCTACTGTTCTCCAACTCTATCTCCAGAAAAACAAAATTCGGGTAACTAAAAGGTTTATTGGGAGCCAGTCTTTTTATAGAAATCGGCCTCGTGTTCCGACAGTTTGTTTTCGCGAATCAGGTTTTTGATTTTCTGTGCATCGACGTTTCTGGCTTGTCCTGCCGAAGGCGATGCTGCAACGGCGGTCGATAGGACCGGCAATTCCTTGACGAAACTTTCGACAGACACAGAAGCAATACCGATGGCAATAATAAGCACCGTCGGAAGAAAATAGCGAGAACCAAAACTAAGAGGCGATTCAGTAATAACAGGTTTTCTTTCATATCGGCATTTGTCGCAATAGATACAATCGAGCTTATCATTGATACTCAAACCGTATTCACAGTTGGTGTATCGCTTCGCAGGCAAAAACCGACTGAATATTGCAACCTTATTAAACAGCGACAAAAACGCCCCAGCAGGACACAGATACCTGCACCAGAAACGAGAATAGAAAAAAGAGCCGATAAGCGCCACGGCCACGATGAGCAGCATAAACTCGTCAAAATGCCTGAAACTGAAAACTCTAATCAACGGGTCGATGGCGAGAGTATTATGATTTCGAGACAGAAAAAACGCGGCTATGAGAACAAAAAGAACGATGAATTTGACGAATCTTCCTTTTTGCATCTGCTTCTTTGACAGAATCGGCCTTAATCGGGCCGGCAGAACATAACCGATAAATTCCTGCAAGGCGCCGAAGGGGCACAGATACCCGCAATAGATGTTGCCAAAAACAATAGCCAGCAACGGTGCTCCGATTGTAAGAATAAATACTCCCGTCGATACTGCAAGAGGGATAGCCAATGACAATAAAGAAGCAATCTGTTCGGTAGAAAACTGGGCGTTGAGAAAAATACCGCCGAGGAGAACGTTAGAACCGAGGACAAACAATCGTGTTCGCAAGCCCCCTCGATATATAACGATCAGAGTCAGTAGTAAGATAACAAGAAGATATGCACCCTGTGAATCGGGTAGCCAACGGGCGGCAGCGGTTGTCGTTTGCTGAGCGTTTTGGCCGAGGATTTGAGTAGCAAAGGCGCTGCCTGACTGGGCGAGAGATTCGAGGACTGCTTTTGAACTGACGGTCGCGCCTGTGACAGCATCGACATTTGCGAATGGCTGAGGACTGAAAAGAGCATGGTCTTTTAGTGAAGGCAACCAGTTCGTGAGCATATCGAGATAAGAGGGCGTTTCATTTGAACGAATTATGTGAAAATCGAGGAGATTGCCTGCGGCATTGGTGCGAATGGCTATATTTATTTTGCCGCCGAAGCCTTGAGCATTCGGGGCAAAGTTGGCGGAACTGAAGATGAAACCCGCGAGTTTGTCGTTGGCATCGTAGGTTTTAAAATAGGTCGCGGTCCTGCCGGTATTGGGTATGGCAATGGTTGCGGCCTCAAGTCGGAGCGAACCGACCAGGACCTGAGCTTCGTGGAACGGAAGTGCAGGAGCAAATCTGGCGCCTGCGGTAACGAGCAGGTTTGAACAAAGGATTAACGATACAGCAATGCCAAACAGTGCATAGCCTGCGGAATGAAAAATTGGTGATACGAAGAATTTTTCTGGATGGCTTATTCTTATCAAAGTTGCGGGCAGGTTGGCAAGAGTGAGTAATATGAACATCAGTATTGTAATCTTTGTGCCAAGTATGGGGATAAGAACAAGGGCGGCTAACAGCCCACCTGCTGCTGCACCGATATGATCAGCGTATTCGAGTCGTACCGATGCCTGTGTAGTATTCAAACCGTTAACGGCCAAGAGATTGCCGGTTATTGGGAAGTAAGAACCGGCACACAAGCCGCAGACAATAAATGCAACTGCGAAACTTATATGAGACCAGCCCGAAGCGGGCCAAAAGGCAACGGCTGTCAGAACAGCGCAATGGATTAACAGGACAGCCATAAGAAGCACTTCAGAATTCCGCAAATATTTCCTTTGCAGGAGGCGATTGCTGATTGTTGCGCCTGCGGCGAGGCCGGCCATATACATAGAAGAGATAGCACCGATATGCAAATAGATGGAGCCGAAACGGGTCTGGTAGAGATATATCAGAACGATTACGACACCGATACCGACAACGCCTATGGAGAAAAGCAAAAGCGTGAAGTCAAAGGTTGACGGCCTGGCAGCAGCTGGAGGAGTCAGAACGAATATCAGTCGCAAAATAACGTAAATGATAACAGGAACTAAAAATATCGGAAGGCCGGCAAGCAAAAAATGTTTGAAAAACAAAGTTAGAGGTGCATCAGATTGTTTTGCCGCGAGCAATAGAGCATATAGATTAGCCAGCGGCCTCGAATCACGGTTGAGAAGATGCTCGGCGGGCAGGTCAACGGCGTTATATGCGTCGAATGTCTTGGCGGCGCGGTCGGGCAGGTAGATACTCAAAAGACCATTGGGTGGATAGACATTAGCAGCACCTGGGATTAAGGTGAAACGTTCCCGCAGTGTGCCTGGGTCGCCAGTAAGGTTGTTAGAGTCGGAAACGATAAACCAGGAGTTGTCGCCGGGCACAAGGGCAATATGAGAGAAAACCTGTTCGAGCGTGAGCTTTGTGGAGGCACCGATAGTGGCAAGCTCAGTACCCATAATGTTTTCGCCGGCTGGAATACGAACAGCCAGCACGCCTGAAAAGCCCAGAGCGGTTTTCAACTGCTCATAAAACTCGATTGTAAAGTAACGATTCAGGATTGAACTTGTTGCATCAGGCAGATTGATGATTACGAGGTCGAATCGTTCTTTTTGCCGGCTCAGCAAAGCACGCGGGTCAGCTGCGAAACATTCAAATCGCTTATCAGAGATACTAATTTGTCGCGGCACAAATTCCAGAACGCGACGGATATACTCGCTGTCAGGATTGGCCCAAACGAGCCGGGCAATCTGCGGAAGCTGGAGAAACTCGCGACAAAGGCCGAGTCCCGAACCGACGATGAGAACGCGAGAGGCCTTAGGGTTCTGCGATAGGGTAAGAGCGACAATTCTTCCGGCGGAAGTCGGGTCGGGTACGGCCTCGACAACACTGCCCTCACGGACGGCGACCCACTGGTTCTGGTAGAGGCCATAGAGGTATTCGGCCTGTGCGGTCTGAAAGGAGCCGGTAAGGGAATCCGCCGGGAGAAGGCGGGACCACTTGACGGTGCGCAAATAATTGGCAAGTGGTTTATCGGCACCGAACACCGCTGCAAAACCAAGGAAAAGAACCAGCAGAAAAACCGGCGGCACAGTTATTTTGCGTGAATGATACGACACTACAAACAAAGATGGCAGGATAGCAAGTGAGAGAATAAAGGCGAGAAGAAGAAAAATTTTAACGGAACTTATACCAAAGGTCAGCAGCACCGTTGTGCCGAGACCGCCTATGAAGCTGCCAAGTGATTCGAGCAGGTAAACCCGCGAGACAGCAGGCGTGGTTTCGAGGGCGACCCAGCGACAGGTTAGAGGGAAAAGTAGGCCGGTGATGAAGCTGACGGGGGCATTAACCAATGCGCTTAAAAGCAAGGCGGTAGGAATGGGCAAAAGCATATAAGGGGCAATGCCTGCAATTTGACGAATATGAATAATTAACAGCACCTGAAGAACAAAGGCAGGAAGATAACTCAGGTAGAGTAACTCAATATTTGCAAGCAAGAAGTCGGTGAGATGTTTGCTTCCGTTGACCAGTATTGCGCCGATGGCAATCCAGAGAAACCAGCAGACAAAAAATATACCGATAGTAATATCGTTGCTTTCGAAAGAGGTAATGAACTCTCTGAAGACAAGTGTTTGAGCGGAGATTGAGAACAGACCATAGGCAAATATTACTAAGCCGCGAGCCACGCCGGCTGGAAACGCGGAATTACGAGGGACACCAAGTTCGGCGTGGTAAGGGGACGTCATTATTCTTCACCGAACACTTCTGCTTGGAATACGAGGAAGCTCGCGTCTTTTTTCCATGCGTCCTCAGGCAGTCCCGCTTTGATGGATAAGTGCGTCAATGTTTCTTCGAGAGTCCACTTCTGTTCCGGAGCAACCTGAGGCAAAAATAAGGCCGAATAACCGTCTTTTTTCAGGATGACGCCGTCTGTGCCTAATCGAATAAGATTATACGAGATGATGGGTTGTGGCACCGTAAGAGCAGATATTTCGATTTTAATACTGCTGAGTTCATCTTTCGTAACAGGTGTAAATCTCCAGTCGTTGACCGCCGCGTTAATCGCATTCGCGATGACCGATTTATAAAGTGACTGACTTGGAAATATCTCGCCGATACAACCTCTTAAATCAGAATTTTTATTCAACGTTACAAACGCCGCTCGGCGAATCTTCATCGCTTTGCTTATCGGAACATCCAATTCTTCAGGCGTGGGAACACTTCCTTTTTGCAGGTAAAACTCGATTGTTCTGCGAGCGAGCAGTAAAAGTTTTTTGTGGTCTTCCTGTGTCAGTGCGGTATCGGTTTTCGCCGGCTCGACCTCAGCTTGTTTTTGCCAGTTGCCGTGAAAGGCGACAGAGAGATAACTGACGGAATTGGTGAAATCGCCTGTTAGCTCGCCGGATGTGGTGTACTTGAGCAATTCCGGCCTGGTTCCGGACGGAAACATTGAAAGGAGTATCGCAATTGGCACCCGGCCACAAATAGTCGCGCCTGTTTTATCGCAATATTGGATAAAGCCGGTACTATCCAGTTTTGAGATGTAATCATAAGCGCCCATATCGAGCTTTTTAAGCCCATCAGGAATATTCTGGTCAAATGGTACATAGTCATAATTGGGGCCATAGTGAACGAAGTCAGAGCTTGCCACAACGAGGGTATTGCTATCGACCAGCGATTTCAGAATTGAAGCTGCTTTCTGCACCGTTTGCGGAGAGCACTGGCCTGCGACAATTGGGACAAGTTTGAAATCTCCAAGGCGGTATTGCAGCAGAGGCAGTTGCGCCCAAACGCTGTGCTCCTGTGCGTTTGCCGCTGGAACCTGCTTAAAAAGCGGATTCTGCAATAATTTGTTTATGAATTCGGTATCGAGGGGAATTTCACCCAGCGGCGTGCGATAATGCGTTTCTCGCGGCACACTTAAAACATCCATCATAGGGACATAATGTGAAGGCCCAACCACAACAACGCGAGTATATTTTCCTTTTGCCGCCTTGATACCAAAAGCAGCCGTCTGACCTGAATACGCATACCCAGCGTGAGGGCTAATCAGGGCAATAATGCCATCGCTGGTTTTGACGTCGGCTTTTCCAATAAAACCTTCTATCTGCTTTGCCAGCACATTGGGGTCACCTGGATGCCAGCCAATCTGCCCCAACGGCGAAGTCAGGACGGACTTGGCAATCTGCGGTTGTTTCTGGGCTTTGCTTTCAGCAGCTTTGGTCGATTGCGGGATTTCCAGAACATAAGGGATTTTTGGCAAATCTGTCAGATATGGTTCAAATAGATAAACGACGCCAAGGAGTAAAAGACACAGAACAGTATTCCATACGAAATTACGCACTTGGTTTGTATTGCTGCTATCAGACATACTATCCGCTCCATTTAGATTGCGTCGCGATATTTTCGACCTGACTTAATCTGCCCGGGTATTTTGACAACGGCTTTGCCAACAGGAATCTGCGAGGCAGAACGGTTTTAGCCAACACCCAGCCGGCAACTAAGGCCGTTGACCCTGCCGCCAGAATTTTTTGCAGAAAAGTTCGCCGAGTCATTTCCATACCCCGTATATTTTTTTGCCGCAATCCGGACAGCAACCCTCTTTCAGATTGTTTGTCATGACAACGTATTCCTGCCGTTCGATTAACATTTTATGGCAGCCGGGGCAATATGTATTCTCGCCTTGGCGGCTGCGGATATTGCCTATGTAAACATAATACAGGCCTTCTTCAAGTGCAATCTGGCGGGCCAGGTCAAGTGTGTCCAACGGTGTCGGCGGCAGATGCTGCATCTTGTACTGCGGGAAAAAACGCGAGAAATGCAAAGGTATATCGCTGCCGAGATTTGTCCTGACCCACCGAGCCAGGCGTCTAATATCATCTGGCTTGTCATTGAGTGTCGGAATAATAAGATTTATCACCTCAACGTGCACACCCATAGCAACAGCATCTATAAGGCATTGCTGCACAGGCCCAACAGTTCCCGAACAAAACTTTCGGTAAAAATCATCACTCATCCCTTTAAGGTCAACACGGGCAGCGTCGGTAACTTCGAGCAGGTGCTTCCATGGTTTGGGATTACAATAAGCGGCTGTAACCAGCACATTATGCACACCGGCCTGTTTGGCGAGGCGCGAGGTATCATAAGCATATTCGTAGTAAGCAATCGGGTCGGTATATGTATATGCGATTGATGGAGATTTATATTGCCGGGCATATGCGACGAGCTGTTCAGATGTGACGAGAGAAGCGGTCGATTCTTCAGGATTGGCCTGCGAGATTTCCCAGTTTTGGCAGTTTAAGCAATGCAGATTGCAGCCAATCGTTGCAAGCGAAAGAATTGGCGTGCCGGGTAAAAAATGAAACAACGGCTTTTTCTCAACCGGGTCTATATTAATAGAACACGGATAGCCATAGACGACGGTGCGCAGGACGCCATCTATGTTGATTCTGACCCGGCAGTCGCCGCTCTGGCCGGGTGCAATGATACATTCCCTCGGGCACAACTCGCACTGGACCTTTTGACTCATAAAACGCCTTCGCAAATACTACGCAGTAATTATAACAAAGTTGGGCAGGAGATTGGAGTATTTTAGATACTGGATACTTGAAGCACAATGCCTATGTCGGGAGCGTCTTGGTGGACTTTTGAAGTCATACAGGAGGGCGGCCTGATGGAGGGTACGAGCAAGATTTTCCACTCAAAAAAAATTGATTTTTATATTTTTTTCAATTTTCCAAGAAAAATTTTTAACGGCAATATTTCTTGTTATCGGGCTTAAGCAGGGCAAATCACCAACTATGGGCGAGAAGCAAGTCGCTGTGATGTTAGAGTTTGGAAAGAGTAGAGAAGCGGGGGTAAGTGCGCATCTTGCCTATGTTAAACACCCATATATTGCGCAGAGCAGAGACATGCAGAGGCGCTTCAGATAAAGGCCGCAATCTGTCGATGAGTTATATTAGATTGGAAAATAGCGGACTGGAAAATGAGCCATAATATTATATTGGCTGTAAATTGTCCGCTATATAGGGTGACCCGCAGGTGAGAGCGTAATCCAAGCAATGCCAGGGACGGCTAATAAGGAAAAGGTTAGAACTATGCTTTGTAAAGCATGGGGCGAGAACTTTAACCGGCAGAAGATTTATTAACGAAAGATATTTATGATAAACTCAAATGCCAGATGGATAGATGAACACGCACCTGAGCTGAAAGGCAAGATTCTGGCCACCCTTTCCATTGAAGGTTTTATACCTGAGCTGAAAGGAGATGCCCGCGAAGCAAACACCAGAGGCGGTTTAGGAATATATTTCGGCGATAAGCTCGAAGGTCTTAGTGCGATAGGGATGGACAGAGCTTTGGGTTGTATGCCCATTTACAGCAAGCGTCTGGTCCAGTCAATCAGAGGCGGGAGGCAGCATATTGAATATAGAGAAGTCTCTTATGAGGACCAGCCAATTGAGTTTGTCAAAGACAGGAGGGGAAAGCCCCTGCAATTCGATGTGTGGGGCTGGGATGACAATAACACAGCCCAGGAGCATCAATACCATGTAGATGTATATGGCATAAGCCGCGGAGGAACGCCCCTTTATGTCTTCTATTGCCCCGAGGTATTTGACATTCTTTACCCGGACCACAAGACGCATCCAGGTCACGGCAGAGCGCATCGCTTTCTGCAGGAGACTGCTTTTGCTGAATGCGTTTACGAACTGTTCAAAAGCATGAGGATTGTGCCTGATATTATACACCTCAACGAAGGCCACGTTGCCGATGCCGCCGCAATAGTAAGGGGCGACAAATCCTTCGATAAGACAGCCATGGTCTATACAAACCACACGGTCGTCCCAGCGGGGCTGGAAACATTCTGTATCGGCGAACTTGTCGGCGGCGATGTCGCAAGAGCGCGTTACGTGATGAGGTTCCCCGGCCAGAGCTGGCAGAGGTTATGGAGAAAATTTGTGGTAGTGAACGATGACGGTCGGCTGTTCATAGACTTCCCCAGGGGCGCGCTTGAAATATGTGATATTGCAAATGGGGTAAGCGAGGAACACGCTGACGCCACGAAGGCCATGTTCCAGTGTTATGACAGAACGATAGAGGGCATACTCAACGGCTCCGGTGACACATGGGTAATGGACGAACTGCTGGAAATGGAGCTTAATGGCATCGAACCCAGCAAAGGAATCTTTCGGCGAATAGGCCGGGAAGGTAAAGTGTTGTCTTTGGCTGAAGTTAAGAAGAAAACGGCCGACATGACCAACAAAAGCAACCAAATTATAAGCAAAGACGGCGTAACGCTGGACCTTAAATTGCCAACCATATGGATGGTAAGAAGAATGGTAGAATACAAGAGCCAGTTACCCATCCTGAAGAATATTATCCATATTATATGTGCGGGCAGGCATGATGAAGTTGACACCATCTGGGGCAGGATGAATGGCTTGGGCATGCAGGTCGTTGTAGGCGGGATCGCACCGGAAGGGTCTAATGAAGAGGAATGGATAGAGCAATTTGTTGCCTGGATGCAAAGGCCTGAACTGAAGGGGAGATTTGTTTATGTGCCGAATTCAGATACAACCTTGCTCAGGATGCAGGCCATTGGCGCCGATATATGTATCAACTGTCCCCTGCCGGAGAAAGAAGCGTGCGGCACTTCGGACCAGCGTTCTGCAAGGAACGGCGGGATAAACATCGCCACACGAAGCGGCGGCCCCCCCGAATACATTAGAGAAGGCAAAAACGGAATGCTGGTTGGCCCATATGAAAGCAACGAGGCTTTTTACAGGAGAGCACCAAAGGACATTCTGGACAAGCTCAAAATACTTTCTGACACATACTACAATGAAAACAGCTTATGGCTGTATATGAAGCTGAAATCGTATCTGGCAAGCTCAAATGTGACTGCTACTGCAATGGAACAAAGGTATGCCGACATGTATGTGCAATCGCTCCATGCAAGGGAAAATATCATTAACAGCAGGTACTCGAGACGCCATAAAATGCTGGCTCCCGTACTATAAAAATATCCATCCGATGCTAAGTATTTGGGAAAGCTGACCTTAAAGCAGCTTATTTTGCTGGATAACGTAGTTTTCTGATACGGCTTAAGCTGCCGCACACCATTTCTCCCGGAAGGCATCTCTTATGTGAAGCGACGATGAGCAGAGATAACGCAGGATATTTTCCGCAGGTAATTATTGTGGCAAAATAAGAAGGCCGCGCAGCCGGACTTGTTTACTGTCAGGCCGCGCGGCATAAGTCGCTTGTGCTGGTATTCAGGCAGGAGAGCTTTAGGTTGTTGCCCTTCTCTTGTTGAACAGGTAAACAATAATCCCCAGGGCAATCAGGCCGACAAGTCCGTTGTCGCCTAACGTCTTAATGATGCCGATCATGTTGCTGACAATCCCGCTGAAGAACGGAACTGTGCCGCCAAACAGAATTGCAACCGCAATGCCGAGGGCAATCAACAGCAGCGCTATTTCAGTAATCTCCGCCAGCCATTTCTTAATTTCCGTGAAGAACTGCATCTGTATCTCCTTAAATTTAAACCAGTTATGTTGTAAAACATCCTGTACTTTTTTCGGCTCATACTTCTTTTGGGCTTTAATATTTATGAAACCGGCAAATAGGGAGGATTCAGCTTTTGTCTGCATCGAGTACCAAATTGCCCTGTTGGCCGGCCAGCAAGTCGCTTTTTTAATACTGGGAAGTTGGGCAGGGGGCTATTTGGTTAGAATGATGTTAAAATGGGTAAAATTTACTTGACTAAAAATGATAAAATGGTATATAATTCAAATATGGTCGGAAGCATTATAATTTTTGTTCTGCGAATCTGCCTTGTGGCAGTTGTGGCGACTTTTTTCTGGCGGTTAATCGAGCCAAAAACCAAACAGGCAAGAGTAATTAGAGCCAGTTTGTTAGTCGTCGGTATGCTTGTGGTTTTGATTGTCGTTCGGATATTTGGGGTTTAACAAGTCATCATAAAGCTGTTATGTGTTTTTGCGGCCATTTTCGTATGCGTAAACTCTTTTAACGTCCATTGCCTTACCTGGATTCCAAGCTGGTTTCGTAACTGGGGTATATCGATAAGCTTAATCACTGTTAAAGCAATGGCATTTCACTGGCGACCTTTGCCTTCTTTAGGCGTAATCTCAAACGGTATGGCAGGCAGCGTGCCTATATAAACCCGCTGTCTTTGCATTTTCTTTTGTTTATCCTGAGGGTTGTTCGGCGGGTCAGCGGAGACATCCACAATCAGATTATCCACAAGCCCGACTTTGGCGACGTTGCTGTCCGCAGCAATAGCGAATGTTAGTTCGTCGGGGGTTATGTTCACATCCCGAAGTGTCAGGCCCGCGGGCGGTTCGCTAAGTTCAAGATAGATAGCGGGAGCGGGGGCCGCTGGTGGTCTTCTCGGTATTTTGACCCGCACTTTGGTTTTGCCGCCTGCGGGGATTTTAATGTTGTTATCATCGACCAGTTCAAAAGTCGGCGCACGACGTTTGTAATACCCCGTCATGACCATAAGCTCCTGAGATGGAACCATATGCTGGTAGATAAACGCCTGCATCATATCCTCTGCCGGGGTAACCGGCCTGCTGACTGTTTGGCCGTCGATTTTGGCCCGGCCTTGGAGTTGCAGATTAATTGGCTGCTCCAGTGGTTTTTGCGGAGCCGTAAGAGTAATGCGTAAGCGGTCGCATCCGGCTGGGATTCGCGCCCCGTTTAACTTGAAGCCGGGCGGCGCGTCTTTGAGCATCAGTTCGATTTCGCCGTTAAAGCCGTCTTTGCGTAATGCTTCTACGATTACAGGAACAGTGCCGCCCGTCAGGATGTTTATACTTGATGGCGCCTCTAACAAGGCAAAATCCGGCTGCGAAGGGCTGATTCTAATGCGATACCCGTAATCCTGACCCCCGTGATTCTGCGAGTCGGCCAGATGCACAAAGTATGACCCTTTTTTAGGCATCCGGAGACGCAAATACGAATCGGCATTGTGCGTGAGCAGGCCCACGTTCTTATCTCCGTTATCGTCGTTGTGCCCCAGCACCCTTCCGTTCGCATCACTGAGCCACAGCAGCGAGTCGAGAGGGGAATTCAACCTGCGGGCATATACCTCGGCCACTATCTCGTCGCCGGCGTTGGCGTCGAAGCGGAATATATCAATATCGCCCGGCTTACTGATTCGCCCGTTAACTATTTGCGGCAGGACAATGCGTTGAGCGTCTTCTATTGTGCCGTTGTCTTCGATTTCATTACATTCAGGCAGTGTATCCACCGCGTAAGGGACGCTATTGCTTCGCCGGTTGTTTTGCCGCAACTGGGCCTGACGGATTGCGCCGCCGCCGGGCATTGTATCCAAGGGCATTTCGTTGGTGTCGAGATTCCAGCCGGATATCGAAGCGACAGTGAAAACCCCCGTCTGACCTCCGAGCGGAAACATACGCGTTATGAATGGTTGCTCCGACAAGCTGACACGATAGACGAAATCCTCCCGCCCACGGTAAATGGAATCACGAATCTCAAGCTCATAATCGCCGTCTCTGGTAATTCTGTAAAATAACACCGGGTCGGGATTAAAAAGATAATTGCCCGCGTAGGCCAGCTCTTTGCCTTTAGCGTCATACAGAGTCAATGTTGCCTGAAACCAGCCGGGCACAGCGTCGGCGAGATATGGAATCAGATGCCGGGCCTGTGTTTCTATCGTGAGATTCTGATCTTTTTTTGCGCTGAAGCGGAAGCGGTCCGCCTCACCGGGAAGAATTTGTCCGTTGAGCAGGACAGGAATCTGGACTTTTGGCGTAAATGGTTTGCCTGGGTCTTTGAACTCCGGCTTGCAGGTTTCCGGCAGCAGCCCGACCTGGAAGCATAACGGGTTTGTCAGGCCGGCGCGGGTTCCAAGCCGAAGCTCCCGGTCGCCCGGTTCGGTGTTGGGGTCGATAGTGATTTCGATAATCGCCATTTCGCCAATCTGCATACTGACGGGATATTTATTGCTGAGGAATTCTTCCGCAACTTTTTGCAGTCCCTTCGGGCTTAACTTTTCGAGATTTCGCAAAAGGGGATGGTCCGGCAGCGAAACTGCGGGTGTATTTGCGTCATCGGGCTTATTTACATCAGCCGGTTTATTTATATCTGCGGGCTTATTAACGTTCTGCACGGCTGGGGGTATGTTTTTTTGGCCCGGACCCTGCAGCTTTTTTCGTAGTTCACTCAGCCGCCTCTGGAGTTCTTTTTTCTGGTCCGGGGTCAAAGGTTTTACCCGGCCAATGTAGCGTATTACCGAGCCGTGCACCCCCTGGCCGGTGACATATACTTCGTTGGCGTCTTTAATAAACTGTCCGCCCACGGTAATTTTAATGACGGAGCCCTGTTGCCCGCCAGCCGGGTAAAGGTACCCGATGTGCGGGTCCCTTTCATTTGAGGCGCCCTGCGCATTTGCCGCGTATAAGACCAAAACCACAATCAGTAATCGTCTCGATAAAGTCATCATCACACTCGTTTACATTATTTCCTTTAGCCGGCCGGTTGAAGGCATAACCTGAAGAGCCAACCCTTTCGGGTTTGGAAGCGGGCCATCCGGGTCGATACCCAGCAGTTCATACATACTGCCGATTAAATCTCCCGCGAGCACGGGGCGCTGAGCTACTTCCTCGCCCTTATCGTCCGATGCACCGACAACCCGACCTCCTTTGAATCCGCCTCCCGCGACAACCGCGCTGAAGCAGTTGCCATAATGTCCCCGTCCGCCGTTCCAGGGTGATTCCCAAAGGATTTTCGGCGTGCGCCCGAATTCGCCCGCCCATACTACGATGGTGCTGTCGAGCAGGCCCCGGTCACTCAGGTCTTGCAGCAGGGCGGCCATCCCCTTGTCCAATTCGGGAAGTTTGCGGCGCATCGTTTCAAAATGCTGCTTATGGGTGTCCCAGCCGCCGTAATTAACGGTAATATATGGTATGCCGATTTCTACAAGCCGGCGGGCCATCAGGCAGGATTGTCCGAATTTGTTCCTCCCGTATCTGTCTTTAAGCTCGTCTTTTTCATTCGACATATCGAATATTTTGCCGCCGTCACCGAGAATCAGGTTGTAGGCCTTTTCCTCGCATCGGTCTAACTGTTCGAATTGCGGATTTCCGGGCATCGCCTTGCCGAGTGAATCGAGCGAGCCAAGCAGTTCGCGTCGGCTTCGCTGCCTGGCGTCTGAAATGCCTTCCTCGACGACGCCTGACACTACGAAACGTTTTTGGGCCGGGTCGCCTCCTGTGGCGAAGGGCTTATAGCGGGGGCCGAGGAAACCTTCTTCTGAAAATCGCCCCTCGGTGGCGGTAAGCACAATATATGGCGGAATCAGGCCTTTATAGCCGTGGTCGTATCCTCTGAATAACGAGACAACCGCCCCCATGCCGGGAAAAACCAGGTTGTCGCCCGGCTTTCTGCCCGTCTTCATTATGTATGTAGCTGTTTCGTGGGCGTTAATGCCGTGGGTCATACTGCGAATGATTGAGTATTTGTCCGCCTGTTTGGCGAGCAGTGGCAATAGCTCACAGATTTGTATGCCGGCCACGTTTGTTGCAATCGGGTTTTTGAATGGGCCGCAGTAATCGTTGCCCGCCTGCGGCTTGGGGTCGAATGTGTCTAAATGCGACGGCCCGCCCGACATCCAAAGTTCTATAACCGCTTTTGCGGGCGTTCGCCTGGTTGCCGGCGGCGAATTCGCGTCCTCACCTTTGGCATATACGCATAATTGTTCACTGAACGCGAATCCGGCTGCGCCGAGAAGTCCCAGTTTCAGCGCCTCTCGCCGGGTAATAAAATTTATTTTTTTCTGTTCTCTCATATATTTCATCAGCGATTTTAATGCCGGTATAAAAACTCCTTGGTGTTAATCAGCGACCACGCCAAATCTTCAATAGCGGCTTTTCGAGTCATTGCTTCGCTTTGAAAATATTTTTCAGCCGTTTCTGATTCGGATTTTGTCGGATAACGAGACAGGATTGCGAGGTAAATATTTTTTATAAGCTCAGTGCGGTTTCCTTTTGCTGCCTCTGCCTGCTGGCGCAATATAGGACTGCGTTCTATCTTGTTTTTTATATCGTTTGAATTGAGCAGATACAGCCGCTGAGAATCCGAGGGCTGGTTGTTGCGTTCGGATTCCAGTCCGGTATCGCGTGAGGGTCTGCCGAACATTTCAAGAAACTGACTTGTTATGCTGCCGTCTTCCAGTTTAATGGTTCGCTGCCCCTCGGGAATAAACGTGAAGGGTTCCGGTATATTACTCGAATAGTTTTCCCCTGTTCCGCCAATCTGGTTTAATGCGTCGATTAGCACTTCCGCGTCCAGTCGGCGGACAGGATAACAGGCGAACATCGCCTCGGCTTGCGGATTACTGCTGCGAGGAATCGAAGATTGCTGATATATCCCGGAGTTGAGTATGAGCCGGTAAATATGTTTCAGGTCGTATTTGGATTTTACAAGCTCCTTTTCCAAAAAGGCAAGCAGTTCAGGATTTACCGGGGGGTTGTCCGGTCGGATATCATCCGGCTCGTTAATAATGCCGCGACCCATCAGCCAGGCCCATACGCGGTTGGTTATATTGCGTGCGAACCATTGATTATTCGGCTCGGTAAGCCAGTCGGCAAATATTTGCCTTGGGTCATCCTCCGGCTGAATTTGCACTTTTTTGCCGTCCGGGAAAACGGCCTCACGCGGGCCGGCCGGCACCTGGTTCAGATATACGATTTCTTCCTTCCACTCGGCAGTTTTCTTATAGGCGACCTGTGAGAAAAAAGCTTCCATATTAGTCCGGGTGGATTGCGGCAAACTTTCATAACGTGTCCCCATAAACGTCAGGGCGACCGTTCTGGCGATATCGGCGGGATTGCGGCCCTGAATCGCGCGGTAGAAATTTACCTGCGGCACGCGGAAATTGCTCCCGCTCGAAGTTAGTAGCTCGCGGGCGAACTGGTCATAAGGCATATTTGTGCGCAGCGAATCGTGAATCCAGTGATAATACACCTGCACCGCATTTGGCCAAAGGTTTATGGGAAATTCGGATTTGACCCTCAGCAGGTCGCACCATTTCAGCGTCCAGTAATCGACAAATTCCTCCCGTTCCAGCAGGCGGTTAATAAGCGATATACGCTTGTTAGGGTTTTGGTCATGCAGGAAATCACTGGCCTCTTTTGGGGTGGGCAGTGTGCCAATCACGTCAAGATAAACCCGGCGGACAAATACCGCGTCGGAGCATATATTGGCCGGCTGAATGCCCGACCGCTTTAACCCGGCGAGGACCAACCAATCTATCTTGTTTTGGGGCGTCGCGAGGGCAGAACCTTCAAAAGGACTGTCCGAGATACTTTGCGGCTCGGTTGAAACATCAGGACCAACAGCCCCCGCAAAAATAACCGCAAAAACAAGTAATATATTCATATCTTGTTCTAAGAGCCCTATAAACGTTCAGGTGCGGTTGACATTTCCTGATAAGACGTTTCAGAAAAGCCCGAAATTGCATTAAAAGCATTATAACAAAATGTTCGCTGGTTGCCAAAAGTGAATGCAGGAATCGAACATTTCCACTGGCATCAAAAAAGCTGCTTTCAAAAACTCACGCAATGCGTTATTAAATATAAAGAGCCAAATGACAAACTTAAAAAGATTGTTAAGGAATATTTTGTGATTACTCGGCATATTGTTAAACAAATGGGAATGCGGGTCATAACACGCGGGGCGAGGGTTTTGGGGAAGGAGCTTTGGCTTGTTTTTCTCATTACCCTGTGCCTGGGTCTTTTTTGCCTTTCTTCATGTGTAACCACCACGCAGCAGCGTGAAATTGCCGCCGTCGGCCAGCAGCATTATGTGGACAATGCCTTCAGCGAGGGCAGTTTCATGCTTGCAAAAAAAGACAAACTCGCGGTTCTCTACGTCGACTTGAATGACTGGCCCGGCGTAATTCGCGCCGCAAAAGACCTGCAGGAAGACGTTAACCGCGTTACGAATCAAACCCCAAACCTTACAAACGAGCAAACAGGCCTCGCAAAAAACATCGTCATTATAGGTACAATTGGCAAAAGCTCGATTATTGACCGGCTGATTAAAGACGGCAAAATCGATGTGAAACAAATCGCGGGCAAATGGGAATCGTTTCTCATCCAGGTTGTGCCGGAGCCGTTGCCAGGCGTTGAAAATGCCCTTGTTATCGCAGGCAGTGACAAAAGAGGCGCTATTTACGGCATATATGACGTTTCGGAGCAGATAGGCGTATCACCCTGGTATTGGTGGGCGGATGTGCCTGTGCAGCATAAAGATGCTCTTTTTGTAAAGGCGGGAAGATATGTTCAGGGGCCGCCCGTGGTCAAATATCGCGGCATTTTTCTCAATGACGAGGGCTGGGCGCTCAGTCCCTGGGTTAAAGAAAAATTCGGCGACTATAACAGTAAATTTTACACCAAAGTATTTGAGCTTTTACTCCGGTTAAAGGCCAACTATCTCTGGCCTGCGATGTGGAACAACGCCTTCGCTGAAGATGACCCGAATAATCCCCGTCTTGCCGATGAATACGGCATAGTGATGGGAAACTCTCATCAGGAGCCGATGCTTTGCGCGCAAAAGGAGTGGGACAGGCGGCACAGCAAAAAATGGAATTATTATACCGACGCTAATACTCTTCAGGATTTCTGGCGGAAAGGCGTAAGACGCAGCAGGAATTACGAAAGCATAATCTCCATCGGGCTGCGCGGGGCTGATGATACGCCGATGATTCCGAACGGCACGGTGGCCGAGAGTATGGCCTTGCTGGAAAAAATTGTGGCCGTTCAGCGAAAGATAATAGCAGAGGAGATTAATCCCGATGTGACCAAAGTGCCCCAGTTATGGTGTCCTTACAAAGAAGTCCAGGAATACTATGAAAAGGGGCTGCGCGTTCCCGATGATGTGACGATACTGTGGTGTGACGACAACTGGGGCAATATCAGGCGTCTGCCGACCGCGGAGGAACGCAAAAGAAGCGGCGGGGCGGGTGTTTATTATCACTTCGATTTTCACGGCGGGCCACGCTCATACGAATGGCTCAATACCACTCAAATCATCAAGGTCCAGGAGCAGATGAACCTCGCGTATAATTACGGCGCCACGAAAATATGGATTGTCAATGTGGGCGACCTCAAGCCGATGGAATTTCCCATCGAATTTTTTATGACCTTCGCCTGGGACCCGCAAAGATGGCCTAAAGAGAAAATATCGGAATTTACCCGGCTGTGGGCGCAGCGTGAATTTGGCCCGAAGTATGCCGAGACAATCGCCGACATTGTATCGAAATACACAAAGTATAACGCGAGGCGTAAGCCCGAACTTCTCGACCCCAGCACGTTCAGCATCGTCAATTATCATGAGGCAGACACTGTAGTTGCCGATTTTAACGCTATTGCGGCCAAAGCCGAACAAATCTATCAAAACCTGCCCGATAGCGCCAAAGACGCGTTTTTCCAGCTTGTTCTCTACCCGACAAAGGCCTGCGCCCAGGTTACCGAGCTTTATGTTACCGCCGCTAAGAACCGGTTATATGCATCACAGGGGCGAGCCGCGACTAACGACCTTGCCGCTAAAGTCCGTGAATTGTTTAAAGCCGATGCGGAGCTATCCGAGTATTACAACCGTAAAATGGCCAATGGCAAATGGGACCACATGATGGACACGACGCATATCGGTTATACATCCTGGAATCCGCCGCCAAAAAACAATATGCCCAAAGTTGAGGAAATCAATGTCCCGGTCGAGCCGAATATGGGTGTTGCGGTTGAAGGTTCGAGGTCCGCCTGGCCCGGTTCTTCGGATGAACCGGTTCTGCCGGGATTTAGCGTGTTTGGTGAGCGACGTCGATATATCGATGTGTTCAATCGCGGACAAACACCGTTTGAATTCTCGGCCAAACCAGGCGCTGACTGGATAGTCCTTTCTTCAACGAAAGGAACTGTTGAAAAAGAAACGCGCCTCTGGGTGAATATCGACTACAGCAAAGCGCCCGCAGGCGACGCTAACGGCTCTGTGAAGATTTCCGGCCCGGGCGCAAAAGAGGTAAACATCAAAATCAATTCATCTAATCCTGCCGAGCCCAACAAGGATTCTTTAGAGGGTTTTGTTGAAGCCGATGGCTATGTGTCGATGGAAGCGGAGCATTACACGAAGAAAATCGATGCAGGCGAGGTCTGCTGGGAGAAAATAGAGGATTACGGCCGGGCTGATTCGGCTATGAGTATCTTTCCGGTTACCGCTCAAAGCGTTACGCCGCCGAAGGATTCTCCCTGTCTCGAATATAAAATGTTCCTGTTTCATTCCGGCAATATCGAAGTCGAGACGATTGTCGCTCCCACGTTAAATTTCGTCCCCGACAGGGACCTGCGTTACGCTATATCGTTTGATGACCAGCCGCCGCAAATCATAAGCATTGTGCCGAAGAATTATGTCGTTGCATACTCAAACGAGGACTGGCAGGAATCTGTACGAAACAATGTTCGTATGGTCAAAAGCAATCACTTGCTCCCCTGTGCGGGTTATCATACGCTGAAGGTGTGGATGGTTGACCCCGGTGTTGTGTTGGAGAAGTTTGTGGTCAATACCGGCGGCATAAAACCAAGCTACCTCGGCCCGCCTGAAAGCTATCGTGGCACTTCTGCCGGTTCGGATACGAATGTCGTTGGAAAAATCGCGGATGGCTCAGGCGCCTTCGCGACGGGTAATTATCGTAACCTGTTTGTCGAAGCAGGCCATTCTCAGAAGGAAGTTACAGAAAAGGTCAACGCTGTTTTCCAGCAATTGTTTCACGGCGACCCCTGCACGCAGGCGGTTTATTATCCCGCCGGCAGCAACGCAAATGGCCCACTCGCCTATATCTGGGACATAGGCAGCAATGATGTGCGTTCCGAAGGAATGTCCTACGGGATGATAATTGCTGTGCAATTAGACAAAAAGAACGAGTTTGACGCCCTGTGGAACTGGGCGAAGACATATATGTATATCAATTCGCCTAATCATCCGGCTTATGGTTTCTTTTCCTGGTCGTTAAAAACCGATGGCAGGCCGAATGCGGAGAGCCCGGCGCCAGACGGCGAAGAATATTTTGTTATGTCGCTTTATTTTGCCGCGAATCGCTGGGGTAATGGTCAGGGCATTTATAATTACAAGGCCGAGGCCGACCGGCTTCTAAGCGATATGAAAAACCGTGCGAATATCACAGGCCCAACGGGAAAAGGCACAATGACGGCCGGTGGGCTTTTTGACCTCGAACACAAAATTGTCCGTTTTACTCCCGATGTTGCGAACATTGACCATACGGACCCGTCATATCATTTACCGGCGTTCTATGAGCTTTGGGCGAGATGGGGACCCCAGGCAGACAGGCCTTTCTGGGCGCAAGCTGCTTCAACAAGCCGCGAGTTTTTCCAGAAGGCCGCAAATCCTGTCACGGGTCTTGCCCCTGAGTATGCCAATTTCGATGGGACACCTTGGGCTTGTCCCTCGAACAGCAACTCCACAAATTTTGGGTTTGACTCGTGGCGGACTTCGATGAACTGGTCGGTGGACTGGGCATGGTGGGGCAGGGATACACGCGAAAGACAGTTAAGCGACCGATTGCAGGCATTTTTTGAGTCGAAGGGGATATCCAGCTATGGAAACCAGTTTGCTCTTGACGGTTCTCTTTTAAGCGGCAATCAGTTCAGCTCGGACCACTCCGCCGGATTAGTGGCGGCCAATGCCGTCGCAGGCCTTGCCGCTACTGACTCGCGGGCAAAACAATTTGTCGAAGCGTTGTGGAATACTCCTGTGCCGACCGGGCAGTACCGTTATTATGACGGGATGCTTTATATGCTCGCAACGCTTCATTGCAGTGGTGAATTTCAAATCTGGCACCCCCAATAAGCACCCATATAGGGTTATTTAGCTTCACAAGCGATTTCTGAAAGCTCCCAAAAGGCGTAGGAATAGGGAGGACGCATTTTTACCTGCCAGAACCTTGTTTTCTTCTTAATTTTGCTGGTCAGGGGCATGATTTGCCTACAAAACGAAGTTTTTTGAAAAAAAATGCAAAAAGCTCTTGACTTATCATTGCTCAAAGTGTATTTTGTAAGTAAACGATTACTTAGTGCCTTATAATAGCAAGAGAGTTCGGCGGGTTTGCCGGATATTATAGGCCTTGTAATGAAGTAAGGGTAAGAAGGTGGATGAAAGAGATAATAGAGCAATTCAGATGACATTCCAGAGATATGCGCCAGATGCGGTCAGAGTTTGTACGCATATCGCACGGATACAAATATCTCGCAAGGTTCAATGGTTGAAAGTCAATAGTTAAAATTCGAATTGAGTATGTAAGAAAGAGAATGATTTAAAAACCAACATTTTTTTGAAGGAGGAGTAGAGTATGAGAAATAAGATTGTTACTATTTTACTTGCCGTTGCTCTGACCTCTGCGTGTTACGCGCAGGTCTGGGGTAACTGGGAAGGTATGCCAACAACTGGCGGTGGCTGGATTAGCTGGCATGACGGTCAAGCAGCTATTGAAACGTTGCCTGCTGAGTACGCCCCCTACACCGGCTGGAGCACACTGGGCAGCCAAAGTTTAGCGGTCATTTCCCCTAACTGGGCACAGAGGCTTGCCATTAAGCTGGAGTATCAAACCGGCGGAGTCGCTGATTTCCTGGCAAACAACAAGATAGAGTTTGATTGGGCGGTACCGGCCGACACAATCGGCGGCGGCGGCTACAATAAGATTGAAAACGTTACTCTTAATGCATCGGGTTGGGGCTGGGCGTCAATTCCCAGTACGACCTATGAGTATGACTATTGGACCGGGGTTGGTTTCCGTTCACAGCATATAGTGATTGACTATTCCGCTGAGAAAGCACTGGTGACCGCGACTCCAACTAGCGGTTACATTGAGCTTATTATCACAACCAACAGCGATGGTGTTCGCACAACCGCTTATTTCGACAATTTCAAGCTCACTGGTGCTATTCCTGAGCCGGCGACAATGGCTCTGCTCGGACTTGGCGGTCTTGCTTTGATTCGCAGGAAACGCTAATTAGTTGTACTGAGTATTAGTTTTTAAAATGACAAAACGCCCTCGTGATTCCGGCAACAGTCGGAAATGCGAGGGCGTTTTCCTTTTGCGCCGTATCGCGGTTGTGTCGGTATGAGCACTTGACGTGAAGCAGGACTTTTCGCAGGTCCTGGTCGCGTGAGGAATTGCCGGCCATAACGTTGCCGCAAAGCTTACTTCATTAAAGCAGTTATGAACGAATTCAATTGCTGAGAGTCAATTGTTGCAGAAGCAGAAGCCGTTCGCTTTTGAATTTCTTTAATGAACTGCATCACAATTTGCGTTAATACGGCACCTGGCCTCGGGTACGCGGCAACAATATAATGGGGACCCGGTTTCGATTCCCCCGCCTCTTTTTCCATCTCGGCCCTGAGGTTGTCCGGCGTTATTAAGGAATTGGCGTACTGGAAGACGACCTTGTCCATTGCCTTATATACTTGCTTGCTTTCTTTGGCCATTCCGTAATAATCAAGAAGCTGTGCAAAAACATAATTGGACGTTGTATAGACGTCCTGGCCCTGCTCCGATTCTACTTTTCCTCCGTCCTTTGTCCGGCACATGGCCCAGCCCATCGTGGTCTTGTTATTGTCGTAAATCGTCCTGAGGATTTGTTTGGCTCTATCGGCGGGAATAAACGGCTCTTCTCCTATCGCAATCAAATACCACAGGGCATCGAGCTGATTGGTCCAGACGTCGGTGTTTGTCTTTCCCGTCACAGGGTCGTAGCAGGTGATATAATACTGCATCCTGCGGCCTTTTTTATTTTTCGTGTCTCGCCATAATTTTTCCAGGACAGCGTTGGCCTTTTCAAAACACGCCTCATAATATTTTTTGGCTTGATTATCTTTCATCATCTCTGCCATTCGAATCATTGCCTGGCAGCCGGCGAGGAATGTAGTAGTATCGTAAGCATCTGCGCCGAAAAGGACCAGATTATCAAAGGTATTCTTAACTTCTTCCGGATTGCCTTCGGGGACGCCGTCTTTATCAATATCGAGCTCCATCAGATGCTCGAACCCGAATTTAAGCGTCTCCCAGTTTTTCTTCAGGAAATCAGTATCGCTGAAGAACTTTACGTTGCGCAGCACCCTTAAGACCAGCTTTGGGAAAAGGTCAACCCAGTAGTTATTGTTGTACCACGCGTAATCGCTTACATTTCGAAGAGCGTGTCCTTTCGGCATGGCGCCTACATCGTGTGCGACGCTTCCCTTAACCTTAAAGGCGTCTCTTATCTGGACGAGCGACACGTTCTCATATTCTTCCGGATGGTCTTCAAAATGCATTCTCGCTTCAACAAAAGAGGCGTGGTAATGATAGTAACGCTTTGTGGGGTCCTCCGCCAGAATCGAGTCAATGAACCGCTGGCAAAGCTCCTGTTCTATATTAGGAAACAGTATCATCAGCACCATCGAATACCAGTCCACGTCCGATGGGTCGATATAGGCATAGTCAAAACATTCGAGGAACCTTGCTCTGTCGTTGCCTTTCTCGTCTTCGACCCAGACGGCGGCGTTTGACAATGGGAAGCTGAATTCGTTAAAAATCAATCTGGTC
>Ga0187866_1000055_pt1 | contig 153089 bp, 169 predicted proteins | sample June2016WEW_11_1_3_FD_133013 | JGI IMG/M metagenome (GOLD analysis project Ga0187866, IMG submission 133013) | Peatland microbial communities from SPRUCE experiment site at the Marcell Experimental Forest, Minnesota, USA - June2016WEW_11_150 | ecosystem: Environmental > Terrestrial > Soil >... | reverse complement strand
TCTGGTGATACCACTCCTTATAGCACTTTGTACAATCTTCGCAGGCTGCACATATCCCCCCACTCAGACCGCGGCCCCAGGCCCTTCGCCAGCATCGGGAGCAAAGCCGGATCTCACCATCACAAGCCCAGCGAATGGTGCCGTACTTCCGGCAGGCGATATTACGGTCTCGGTTAGCGTGAGCAACTTCAAACTGGTTCCCAAATACGGACAGCCATTTGTAGCCGGGGAGGGGCATCTCCACTACTACCTGGGAGTGGGGGGACCTGCCACACCAGGGTCATCCGGGGTGATCGCACCGGTGAACTATATCTCCACCACCGAGACCAGCTATACCTGGGCGGATGTCCCTCCCGGGATCCACACGTTCTCGGTTGAGCTCGCCTATAACGACCATTCCCCGTTCATCCCGCCAGTGTTCAAGACCGTCACCGTGACGGTGCTGCCAACCACGGCAACGACCTTCGGAGCTGCCCCGGATATCCGGAGCTGCACCACAGATACTGATTGCGTCGCCGATCAGTGCTGCCACCCGACGGACTGCATCAACCGGGCCTATAAACAGGTGTGCACGGTGCTCTGCACGAACGTCTGCCAGGGCCCCATCGACTGCGGTGCCGGACACTGTGGTTGCGTGAACGGGCAATGCAGCGCCGTCCCTGGCCCGGCATCCTCGAGTCCATGAAATGATGATCAGGTGAATGCATGACGTTCACAAAGGTCGGGTCCGCAATAGATCTTTTATATGACAGAATGGTGGGGGTCCAGGCCTCCGGGAAGGAGGTCCTGGTGGCGAAGCTGAAGGACCGGTACTATGCCCTCGGCAACGTGTGCACGCACAACGGCTGCAGGCTCTCGGGTGGTAAGCTCAGGGACGGGAAAATCCGGTGCCCGTGCCATGGATCTGTCTTCGATCCAGCGAACGGTAAGGTCCTTCAGGGCCCTGCAGAGAAACCGGTACCCGTCTATCATATCAAGGTCGAGAATGGTTCGATCTGGGTTGATCTCTGAAAAGATGGGCAGGAGATCGCTTTCCCCGCCCATATTATGGGTGATTCCGGGATCCCGAGGGGGGATGAGAGGAACCCGGATTCCCCGGGGATGGTAAAATATTATGCCTGATCCGCCGGGCTCCTCTTCAGGAATACCGTGACAAGAAGTGCGCAGAGCGAGATCCCGAGGAATATCCAGGAAATGTACCGTTCATAGTAACCTTTTCGGTCCAGTCCAGGGGGACTGAACCCGGTCCTCATTTCTTAAATACCCGCCCGCCAACCACTCCTCCATGCTGATGCGTATTGGGGGCGAGGAGGCAGGTTCCAGTTCCGGGGCCTGGATCGACGTGATCAACCCCTCCACAGGAGAGGTACTGGACCGGGTTCCTGCCGGCGGGGCTGAAGATGTGGAAGCCGCCGTGGGGGCAGCGGAGGAGGCTTTCAAGGGATGGTCTGCTCGATCTCCGAGGGAACGCGGGAAGGTCCTCTTCCATGCGGCAGAGGCCGTGCGGGCCGTCCACGGGGATCTCGCCCGGACGCTCACCCGTGAGCAGGGAAAGCCCATGAAGGAGGCCGCGGACGAGGTGCGGGGGTTTGCAAACACCCTTGAGTTCTATGCCTCGATCTCCGGCTGCCTCTCAGGGGACTTCATCCGCCTCGGTCCCTCCGGGGATGGCGTGGTTATCCGCGAGCCCATCGGGGTCTGCGGCGCGATCATCCCCTGGAACATGCCCGTCATCCTCATGAGCTGGAAGGCCGGTCCTGCCCTCCTCGCAGGGAACACGCTCGTCCTGAAACCCTCCTCCACGACCCCCCTCACGAGCCTCGCCCTTGCCGGGATCCTTGAGAAGTCGGGCCTCCCGCCTGGGGTGCTGAACGTTGTCACCGGGACCGGTGACTCTGCAGGCATGGCTATCGTGACTCATCCAGGGATCCGGAAAGTATCCTTCACCGGGAACACCGCGACCGGCATTGCCGTCCGCCAGGCTGCTGCCCCCCTCCTGAAGGAGGTCACCCTTGAACTCGGCGGGTCGGACCCGATGATCGTCTGGAAGGATGCCTCCCTCCCGGCGGCCGTGGAAGGGGCTGTCCGCGGGCGGTTCTACAACGCGGGCCAGGTCTGCAATGCGGTGAAGCGGGTCTATGTCCACGAGGAGATCGCGCCCAGGTTCCTGGAGGAGCTCCTCACCCGGGTCCGGTCCCTCAGGGTCGGGGACGGGCTTGCACCTTCCGTTGATATGGGGCCCCTCCAGAACCCGGCCCAGCTGGAGCGGATTGCAGGCCAGGTGGACCTCCTCAGGGACCAGGATGAGGGACGGCTGCTGACCGGCGGTTCACGTATCACGGGAGCTGCCCATGACCGGGGGTTCTTCTATGCCCCCACCCTGATCACCGATGTGAGTCCGGATTCGGCAGTTCTCAGGGAGGAGGTCTTCGGCCCCGTGCTTCCGGTTATGATCATTCCTGACCTCGACACCGCCATAAAGGAAGCAAACCGGTCCCGCTATGGCCTCGGGGCCTCGGTCTGGACAGGGGACCTGGGGGTGGCAAGGGCGGTCTTTGAAAGGGTCCAGGCGGGCGTCATCTGGGTGAACCGGCACCTGACGGTCCCGCCCGAGATTCCCTTCGGGGGCGTCAAGGAGAGCGGCACCGGGCGCGAGAACGGGGTCCAGGCCATCTCGCAGTGGACTCACCCAAAGAGCCTCTATCTGGGATGGTAGAGGGGCTGGGAGGTAGGAGAGGGCCGGAATCCCCGTCGCCCCTGTTCATCCGCCGCTCAATCCTTCCTGTAACGGTTTCTCGAGATCTCTTCCAGGTCAAAGAGGGCGTCGGCCTCCTCTTCCGAGAGGATCCCCTTCTCGATCGCGAGATCCCTGACAGGACGCCTCTTCTCCATTGACTCCTCGGCGATCCTCGCGGCCCGCAGGTATCCTATCCTTGAGGTGAGGAGGGTGGCAAGCGCAGGGTTCATCCCGACGTATGACATGAGGCGGAGGTCGTTTGCCTGGATGCCGTCGATGCAGCGGGCCGTGAAGGCAGGGAGGTACCGGTTGAGCATCCCCAGGGAGTCGAGGATGGTGTGCGTCATGAGCGGGGTCATCACGTTCAGTTCCAGCTGCCCCGCCTGTACTGCGAGGGAGAGGGCGGCATCGTTCCCGATGATCTGAAAGGCGACCATGTCCAGGCACTCGGCCATCACCGGGTTGACCTTTCCCGGCATGATGGAGGATCCGGGCTGCACGGCAGGGAGGAGAATCTCGTCGAGACCCGATGTCGGCCCGGACCCCATGAGCCTGAGATCGTTTGCGATCCGGATCAGCTCCAGAGCGAGTTCCCTGAGCGCCCCCGAGAATGCCGCCATCTGGGACCTGCTCTGCAATGCCTCGAGGCTGTCCAGGGCGGAGAAGAGAGGGAGGCCCGTGAGACGGGAGAGGTAGTGTATCACGGCATCCCGGTATCCTCGCGGCGAATTGGCGCCCGTCCCCGTGGCGGTCCCCCCTATCGGGAGCTCGAGGAGACCATTCCTTCGTTCGCGGATCCTCATGGTGGCCCTCGCAATGGCGGCGCCATAGGCATCGAATTCATCGCCGAGGGTCACGGGGAGGGCGTCCATCAGGTGGGTCCGGCCTGTCTTCGGGAGGGACCGGAAATCATTCCCTTTCCTCTCCAGGGCGAAAACGAGCTCGCGGAGGCGCACGAGCAGGCTGTCAGCCTCCCCGATGACGGCCAGGTGGGAGGCTGTCGGGAAGGTATCGTTGGAGGACTGGGAGAGGTTCACGTGGTCGTTCGGGCCCAGGAACTCGTACTCCCCCCTCCGTCTTCCCAGGATCTCGAGGGCACGGTTGGCGATGACCTCGTTCATGTTCATGTTGAACGAGGTGCCCGCACCGGCCTGGAAGATGTCTACAGGGAACTGGTCGGCGAGTTTTCCGGAGGCGACCTCGGCTGCCGCGGCAACTATCGCTTCTCCCCTGGGCCTGTCCAGGACCCCAAGCTCCATGTTGGCAAGGGCGGCTGCCTCCTTGACGAGGGCGTAGGCCCTGACGAGCTCGGGGGGCTCGCGCCTTCCGGTGACGGGAAAGTTCTCCACCGCCCTCAGGGTCTGGATCCCGTAATAGACCTCGTCCGGCACGTCCCGCATCCCGAGCGAATCTCTCTCCTGCCTCATCTGCCTCCCCCCATCTCCCCCGCGGACCGGCCCGTGGCCTTGAGCTCCTTACGGGCACGGCCGATAGCGATATTGGGCGGTACCCCCTTCGGGCAGACGCGCCGGCAGTTGGTGTGGAACTCGCATCCCCACCACCCGTCCGGCGTGTCTGCCCGGCGGAGGCGGGAGGTGCCTCCTGCCTCGCGGGGGTCGATGCAGAACCGGTAGAGGGCTGCAAGGGCTGCCGGCCCGAGGTAATGGGGATTCCGGGCATTCACGGGGCAGGCCCCGAAACAGGCTCCGCAGAGGATGCAGTTCGTGTAGGGGACCAGTTCCTTCACCGCCGCAGGGCTCATGAGCCGCTCCCTCTCCGGCCCGGGGCCGGCAGGAGAGAAGACCGGTTCTATCAGACGGTAGTACTCGAAGAACAGGGACATATCCACGATGAGATCCCTGATCACCGGGAGGTGCGGAAGCGGTTCGATGAGCACTTCCTTCCCGGCATCCCAGGGCACAGTTACCTCGAGGGCCGGGTAGGGCGAAAGCTGGACAGGGGCCTTTCCTTCCAGGAGGGCCTGGAGCTGCGTCCTGCAGGCGAGCCTCGGCACCTTGTTGATGAGCATGGCACAGGTGCCGCAGACGGCGCCCCGGCATGAGTACCGGAATGCCAGCGTGTCGTCTTTCTCCTGCGCCTTGAAGAGGCCGGCAAGTACAGTCATCCCTGGCACAGGATCGATCTCGAAGCTATCGTATCTCGAGCCCGGCATCCCGGGCCTTGACCTGAACACCTTCAGCTCCATCAGTAACCACGCTCCTCCACCTTGAACATTCCGAGGGTGACTGGCTTGTACGCAATTGCAACCTCCCCCTCCTCTATCGTTGCCATGGTATGCGCAAGGAACCTTCTATCATCCCGGTGGGGATGATCTCTCCTGGTATGGGACCCCCTGCTCTCCTCGCGGGCGAGGGCCCCGAGCGCCACCACCTCCGCTAGCTGGAGCATGCCCTCGAGCTCAAGATACCGGACGAGGGCCTGGTTCACGGCTGAATCCCTGTTCGTCATAGAGACCTGCAGGGAACGTTCCCTCAGGCGCCTGATCTTTCGGAGCCCCTCCTGCATCATCTGGCCCTCCCGGAAGATCCCGAAATGCAGGAACATGGTCTCCTCCAGCTCCCTGATGAGAGCGAAGGGGGACTCTCCGCCGGATCTGCCAAGGATCTCCCGGATCTCCGTTTCCGTCTCTTTCATCGCCGATTCGACCGTATCCATGGCGGACTCATGGATCTTCGGAAGATCCCCGACAATGGAATCTGCCACGAGACGCCCGAATACGACGGTCTCGAGGAGAGAATTCCCCCCGAGGCGGTTTGCACCATGAACGCTGATACAGGCGCACTCCCCTGCGGCGTAAAGGTCCGAAAGGCCGCTCATGCCCCCTATATTCACATCGATCCCGCCCATGGAGTAATGCTGGCCCGGCTGCACGGGGATCGGCTCCTCGACGGGATCCACGCCCGCGAAGTCCATCGCGATCTGCCGTATTCCGGGCAGGCGCTCCATGATGCGCCCTGGACCGAGGTGCCGAAGGTCCAGGTGGACGTAGCCCCCGTCGAACCCGTTCCCCCGTGCGATCTCCTCCTCGATGGCCCGCGCGACCACGTCCCTCGGGGCGAGTTCGAGGGCATGGGAGGCGTACCTTTCCATGAACCGCTCGCCTGTCCGGTTGACCAGGATCCCGCCCTCACCCCGTGCCGCTTCGGAGATCAGGATATTGGTGCCATAGAGGGTCGTGGGATGGAACTGGACGAACTCCATGTCCTTGAGGGGGGCACCTGCGCGGAGAGCGAGCGCCACCCCGTCGCCGGTGTTGATGAGGGCGTTCGTGGACCGGGAGAAGATCCTCCCGAACCCCCCTGTCGCAAGGAGGGTTGCCCGGGAGGCAAACCCGTGAACGGCCCCCGTCATGATCTCGAGGGCCGTACACCCCATGCAGCGCCCGCCTGACCTGACGAGAGATGTAACAAAGAACTCCTCGAAGACGGGTATCTTCCGGCCGAGAACCTGCTGGTACAGGGTATGGAGCACGTTGTGACCGGTCCGGTCCTCTGCATAACAGGTCCTCGGGAACCCGGCACCCCCAAAGGGCCGCTGGGCGATCTTCCCATCCTCGAGCCTCGACCAGACCGTCCCCATATGCTCCAGCTCGAGGACCGTTGCCGGTGCTTCCCTGCACATGAGTGCGACCGCATCCTGGTCTGCGAGGTAATCCGATCCCTTCACGGTGTCATAAGCATGGCTCTCCCAGCTGTCCACGGCTCCCCCCTCGCCTCTTACGTTGCCGAGGGCCGCGTTCATCCCCCCCTGGGCGGCGACCGAATGGGACCGGAGCGGATGGACCTTTGAGATCACCGCCACCGATAGGCCGGCCCGGGAGACCTGCAGGGCGGCCCGGAGGCCGGTCAGGCCCCCTCCGATGATGACTGCGTCCCATGCGGTGATCGTCCCGCCCATGATACTCATTCCCCCTTCTGGACTGGTATATCCTGCCTCCCTCTTAAAGTACCTCCGGGTGGGGGGGGATCCTGCCGGTAATGCAATACCCTTTTATCCAAATACGGCAGGAACCTTTCCAGATCACGCGGAGGAATACAGGTGGCAGAGGGTGAAGTATCGGTCCTCGTCGGCGGAAAAGCGGGCGAGGGGATCAGCAGTGCAGGCCAGATCATCGCCCATCTCCTCGGGCAGCTCGGGTACCGTATCCACATGTACTTCGATTACCCCTCCCTGATCAAGGGTGGGCACAACTTCGCCATCATCCGCGGTGCACGGGGGAAGATTGGATCGGTGCGGAGCCGCGTGGACCTCATCCTCGCCCTCGACCAGGAGACCCTGCGGGTCCACGAAGGGAGGCTCAACGACCACGGGGTCGTGGTCTACAATGCCGATACCGCGAGATACCCTCCGGGGATCGGGATCGCCATAAAATCCATCCTCGCCGCAGAAGAGGCCCCTCCCGTGATGGGGAATTCTGCGATCCTGGGCGCGTTCGTGAAGGCGGCAGGGATAGAATGGGCCTTTGCAGAGGGGGTGCTCACAAAATCCTTCAGGAAGGGGACCGGCCAGAACCTCCGCGTCGCCCGGAGGGCCTATGAGGCCTCGGAGGAAAGGCTCCGCATCCCCGCCACCGGGATGACGGGCCTCCCGGGGTTTACCGGGAACGAGGCCATGGGCATCGGCCTCGTCGAGGCCGGCCTCGGGGTGTACCTCTCGTACCCGATGTCGCCGACTTCAAATCTTCTCCACTTCCTGGCCGGTTATTCCGACGAGGTGCGGATCCGCGTGATCCAGCCCGAGAGCGAGATCGCGGTCATCCTCGCGGCCCTCGGGTGCGCCTATGCAGGGACCCGGGCTGCCGTCGGGACATCGGGCGGCGGGTTCTCGCTGATGGTCGAGGCCCTGGGCCTCGCCGGAATGGCGGAGCTACCAGTCGTGATTGTCGTCGGGCAGCGGGCCGGCCCGAGCACCGGCCTTGCGACCTACACCGCGCAGGCGGACCTGGAGTTCGCGATCCATGCCGGCCACGGGGAGTTCCCGAGGCTGGTGATTGCTCCGGGGGATGCCGAAGAGAGCCGGACCTGGATCCGGGCCGCCATGGATCTCGCGTGGAAGTACCAGATTCCGGCCCTCTTTCTCCCGGACAGGATCATCTGTGAAGGGATGTATAGCCTGGATCCGTCGGTGACGATGAAATCTAGAGCAGATCCGGTCATGGCCGGACCTGATATCCATCCGTATCTCAGGTACGCCCCGACCGATTCCGGCATATCGCCCCTCCGGTTCCCACCGGTGAAGGGGGAGGTGATCCGGGTGAACAGCCATGCCCATGACACCGACGGGATCACCACCGAGGATCCCGGGATCACCCGGACTATGGCCGAAAAGCGGCAGAAAAAGATGCTCGGGCTCGCTGCGGAGATTGAAGGGATGCACCCGGTGAATATCGCCGGAGACACAGACGCGACAACTGGCGTTCTCTGCTGGGGATCGAACAAGGGGATCTGCGCCGAGCTCGGGGAGACCCTGAGCCTCCGGGTCATCCAGCCGGTCGCCCTCTGGCCGTTCCCTGAGAAGAGCTTTGCGGAGGCGATGGACGGGGTCGAGCGGTTCTTCGGGGTGGAGACGAACGAGACTGGCCAGCTGGTCCGGCTCGTCCGCCAGTTCGGGTACAGGGCGGACGGCATGGTGCTCAAGTACGACGGCCGGCCCTTCATGCTCGAAGATCTGGAGCAGGAGCTCAGAAGGGTGATGGCATGAAGGGGATCGATCTCATCAGCCACGCGAAGAACACGTGGTGCCCGGGGTGCGGGAATTTCGCGGTCCAGCATATCTTAAAAGACCTCCTCGCACAGATGGACGGGGGAGGTCTCCCCCTCGAGAATGTCGTCCTCGTGGCCGGCATCGGCCAGCACGGGAAGCTCTTCGACTTCATGAACCTGAACGGCTTCTACTCCCTCCATGGCCGGACGATCCCTGTCGCAACCGGGATAAAGCTCGCGAACCCTTCCCTCAGGGTGATCTGCGTAACCGGAGATGGCGACTCCTATGCAGAAGGGCTCGACCACCTCATCTTCGCGGCAAAGAGAAACCTCGACATCACCGTACTCGTGCATGACAACCGGGTGTACGGGCTGACGACCGGGCAGTTCACTCCCACATCCCCGTACGGGTACCGGGGGCATTCCACCCCCAGGGGCGAGAGGGAGATGCCCCTGAATCCCATGGACCTGATGCTTGCGGCGGGCGCGACCTTCATCGGCAGGGGATATACCGGCCGGCGTGACGAGCTCAAACGGCTGATCCGGGAGGCCATCCTGCACCGGGGCTTCTCCTTCGTTGATATCCTCCAGATCTGTTCAACGTACAACGACCTGACCGCATATTACAACGAACGGGTCTATGCCTGGTCAGAGGAGGACGCGGGCGATCGCCAGGCCGCCGAAAGAAAGGCGGGGGAATGGAATTACTCCGACGATGCAAAGATAGGGCTCGGGGTGATGTTCCGGCATACCGCCCCCACCTTCGAGGATGCTTATCCGGTACCCGGGAAGATGAGTCCGGATGAAAGGGCCGGATGGGTAGCACGTATTCTGAGCGAGCGGTCCTGAAAGAATCAGGTACGGACTCCTGCGTTTTCGCCGATCAAAGATACGGGCTGCGCAGACCCTTCCCCCTCCTTCATTTTTTCCCGTCCCGGTAGTCACGCGCTTCCCGGGAGAGGAAATACCCGAGCACGACCCGGATGAGGACGACTGCCCCGAGAGTGAGGATCTCCTGCTGGCCCGGGGCGATGAGCGTGTTGATGATGTCCGCCGCGATAAAGAACTCAAGGCCGAAGATGATCTTCCCCGTGAACTGGACCCTGATATCGTCATAGCTCTTCTGCTGCGAGAGGAGCTCGCGCCCCAGGATCTCGGCGATGGCCCGGATCCCGCCATAGATGATGAGGAGTGCCCCGGCTCCGCCGAAGAAGAAGGCGATACCGTGGACAATCTCCTGAAACATCCTGATCTGAGAGGGGATACCACTCGCAGATGTTGAATGTTTCTATTTTTGCAGATTGCCGCAATGTTTCAGAGTGGCCTTCTCTCTCGCGGGACGATGCCTCCGTGAATGCCTCCCAGGAGATGATCGCCTTCTTCCGGCTGACCCTCATTTAGTCCTTTCCCATCGATTTCGGATTGCGATCCTCGCTCACCGGTGTGCAGGGTTCCACCGTGCACCTCTCCTTCAGCTCGCACGCCTCTCCTGTCAGCTCAACCTCGATAGTAGCATGAGAGATCCCCAGCGAGAGGGCAGCGTCCCTCACCCTGCACTTGATCGCCATCGCCACCGCTCCTGAACTCCCTTCAGGGATTACCACATGAACGGTGAGGATATGGTGCTCGCCATCGAGGGACCAGAGGTGGAGATCATGGACGCCCGTGACCCCGGGGAGCGTGAGGAGGTGGTCCACAACTCCCTGGAGGGAGAGCGAGGGTGGGACGCCCTGGAGGAAGATGACAACCGTCCGCCTCAGGTTCCTCACCACGTTCACGAGCACGACGATGGTGATGAGGATGGAGGCCGCGGGGTCGAGGACCGGGACATCCCAGACCATGAGGACGAGGCTCACGAAGAGGATGGCAGCCCATCCCAGCAGATCCTCAACGAGGTGCCATGCGACAGTCTGCTCGTTTAAGGTATGCCCTCTCTTCAGCCTGATTGCGGCGGCGCCGTTCACGAGGATACCCACCACGGCAAAGACGAGCATGCCTGGTGCGTCCGGCCGCATCGGGGAGAGGAGCCGGGGCACCGCGTACCAGAGGATGAGGGATGCCCCGATGAGGAGGACTACCCCGTTCGTGAAGGCCGCGACCAGGGAGAAGCGTCGGTAGCCGTACGAGAAGAGGGTTGTGGGCTTCCTGCCGGAGAGGCGTTCAAAGAACCAGGCGAGCCCGAGGGAGAAGGAGTCTCCCAGGTCATGGAGGGAATCTGCCGTGATAGCGAGGCTGTTCAGGTAGATCCCGCCCGCATACTCGGCGATGGTGAAGAGGAGGTTCAGGAAGAAAGCGATCCTGATGTTCTTCTCGCTCGTATCATCGGGGTGAGGGGGCATACCGCTTCTCCAGGAGGAGCGCTCCTCAGTCGTTCATTCCCCTCCGGGATAATCAAACCGCCGGTGGATCTTCCGGATCCGGGCGGTTTTTCTCACCGGCTGGTTTCGGCGATCTGCCCGTCTATCGTTATAGTCACCTCTCTCACGGGGATCTGCTTCCCCGATTGCTCCAGCGCCCGATCCACCACATATTCCACCCCGCCGCAGCACGGAACTTCCATATGGGCGACGGTGATCGAATGGGTTGCGTGATGAGAGAAAATATCGGCCAGTTTGGCGATGTACCCGTCGATATCGGTGTCCAGTTTCGGGCAGAAGATGATCAAGATCTTATCCCGCAGCAACTCCTGGTGGAACCCTGCGTAAGCGAAGGGGACGCAGTCGGCCGAGATGAGGAGATCTGCGTTCTCAAAATACGGTGCAGCGGGATTCAGGAGCTTGAGCTGGATCGGCCACTGGCGGAGTTCTGAACCCCTCTCCACGGGCGCTCTCTGATCGCCAGTAGGACGATCCCTTGCGATGCTCCTGGCTAAGGAACCCGGGCACCTCGCGAAGGGATGCTGACCGCTCCGTGCGGAAGCAGGGAAACATCCCTTGATGCTGTGCCGTGGAATATCGATATGGTTCTCATCCAGGTACTCAATCGCCAGGTTGTACAGATCCTTCTCGCCGTGTGAAATCAGGTGCTCGAGGTGTGCCCTGATCACCGGTTCCCCCTGGCGTGCGATGTTCTCCATCACGGTCTTCTCGTTGTATGGCTCCGCTTCCCGCTCGATGACCGAGATCGCTCCTTCAGGGCATGTCCCGAGGCACGCGCCGAGGCCGTCGCAGAAGAGGTCGCTCACGAGACGTGCCTTCCCGTCGATGAGCTGGAGCGCCCCTTCGGGGCAGTCGGGGATGCACTGCCCGCACCCCGTGCACTTTTCTTCGTCGATTCTGATGATCTTCCGCTTCATACCACTGTCACCGCGATGGCTTCATGTTATCACGGCAACAATATTCCGGCTGTTTCACTATATAGACTGCCCGGGAGATCGTTGATACCGTTCGGCAGTCTGGTCCCGCACTCACAGGCATGTGGCATGTCGGCAGATTGGTGCAGCCAGAAACCATGCTGGTGGTCACTCTGCGGGATGATTTCAGAAGAGGGGCGCGGCCGGTGACTGATCCCACATGAAGGACGGGAATACCGTGACTGATATCACCGCAGAGTGCGCCCGGCTCGGCGCTGCACGAACGCGGGGGGAACTCGGGGCCATGATAGCACCCCTGGTCCTCTCCTGCCCGCCACGGGACCTCCACAGGATGATCGGGAACTTCTCCCTCCAGATTGCCGACGTCGAGCCCGGGTACCGTTCCCGGGTTATGGAAAAGATCTCGGAGCATCTCTTTGGCACGTACCAGAGGATCCGGCTCATGTCTCAGCAGGGCACCTTCTCCCACATGCAGGAGCCCGTCGACGCCTCTGTATCTCAGTTCTGGGAGATGGTTGCCAGGGAATGCCGCTCAGCTTCCCGTGAGCAGGACCTCCGGCTCCGGTTCCTCAAGTACCTGCTCGCTGCCTTCCCGATGTTCGTGCTCCGGGAGCCGGCTCATGCCGTGGGAACGCCGTTCCCTGGCGGCGATACCGTGGAATATATCCAGGGGGTATATTATTGCCCCGTCAGGGAGAAGGCAAACGACGTCGGCGGCGCCCTCTGCCCGTTCTGCCCGGCGGTCCAGACCCCGGCCATCGGGTACCTCAAGCCCCCGGTAAACCCGAGCGAGCACCGGAAACAGGAGTTTATCAGGAATTGTTACGATCACCACAACTTCAATGGGTGAAAACCAAATCACTAATTCACTGAAATCCGCAGAAAATGCTCTCGGGCACAGGAAGGATCCTCGTGAAACAGGTTTGTGATGTCTGCGGGAAGGAGGCCATCGGCATGCAGATCATGGGATGCTGCACTGCAACGGTCTGCGAAGAGCACGCGGAACCCATGTTACGCGGGTTGAAACCGGGGGAGCTGAAAGAATGGGGCATCTGTTGCTTCCTCCGGTTCGGTGAGACGTAACCTGAAGGCTGAGTTATCCCGGGGATTCTCTGTGCCGGGCCGTGGTTTCACCGATGGAATGGCGGGGGTGGAGAACAGGACAATATATCGAAGCCCCAGCCGTGAGCCCCGTATTGTGGTCTGATTCCATCTTCCTCCAACCACTTGACATAAAATCGAACTTTCTTCTGGTTCCAGAGAGCATTGGTCGTTCGGGGATACATATGTTCTGGAAACAGCTTGAATTCTGCTATTTATGAGGTTCCATAGTTCAGCACTATCCCCCTATCCCGAACTCAATCTCGGCATAAAGTGACCCCTTCCCCTGTATTCATCGCCCTTTCTCTTCCGGAAACTATTGGGTTCTGACATTTCCCTTCCGGGTGACGAAACAGAAAGGGTCCTCCGCCAGAAAATCTCCAGATGCTGCATGCCCACGGATTCGGCAACCTCCCCCGCAGAGATCCCGGTAGCCGCAATCCCCGCACTTGCCGCCGAACTGCGCTTTTTTATTCCGAAACAGGGCAAGCACAGGGTTGGACGAATCTGCCCATAATATGCTGAAGGGCCGTTCCCGAATATTCCCCACGAGGAAATCCGGGGTCCGGGCAAACTGGCAGGGATACACATTCCCGCAGGGATCGATATTCGCCACCCGGTTGCCCGCGCTGCATCCCCCCCGAAGGGATCTCAGGAGATCCTGTGCATCTGCAAGGTCCGGGGATCCATCCCGCTCCATGGATTCGAGCAGGTGGATGCAGTCCTGGGGTGCGTCTACCGTGAGAAATTCAATGGATGCTGGGTCTGTCTCCTTCGCTTTCCGGTAGAGCAATCCGAGAGCTTCGGTTACCTCGGAGCTGGTGAGCTGTAGCTGATCATAGACCTCTCTCCCGCGGCCGCTGGGTACAAGCCAGTAAACACAGAAACGGCTTGCACCGATTTTAATCGCGAGGTCGATAAGATCTCCTAATTCATCCTTGTTCTCCCGTGTCAGAGTGACCCGTACCCCACATCGGATACCCGCTTCCTGACAATGGGTAAAGGCTGCAATGGAACGTTCAAAGGCCCCCGGCGAATTCCTGAACCTGTCATGGGTCGCAGCCATTGCCCCGTCTAGGGAGATTCCGACGTATTCGATACCGCTCTCCCTGATCCTCTGGGCTGTATCGGGAGTAATCAGGGTACCGTTGGTGCTGAGAGCGACCTTGATCCCTCGCTTTATTGCGTAATCTGCAAGGTCCATGACGTCAGGGCGCAGCAGGGGCTCTCCTCCAGAGAACAGGATGAGTGGCACCCCCATACCTGAAAGATCATCTATGAGGGAGACGGCCTCATGGGTGGAGAGCTCCCCGAGGATGTCTCGTCCCGGATCCGAACGGCTGTAACAATGCTCGCAGGCAAGATTACAGCGATCTGTGAGATTCCAGAAGACCACGGGTCTACTCATCCCGGAGAAGGCAAGGTACCTGCTCGGCATGGCATTCCCGGTAGCTCGGCGATGGTGCATGATCGCGCTGACTGTTCCCCGGCCATGGAGGCACTGGGTAATCCTGTTCATGGCGTGCCCCTCCCGTTTTCACCAATCCGAACATTCGGTACACGTTTAAACTCCTTTATACTGAAAAGAACGATGTAATCACGGATCCCGGTCTTCTCTGAGATCCCCCTCACCTCATCGAGAACCTCCTCTCTCGTGTACCCGTGATGAACCGTATAAAGGGAATATTCCCATTTGCCCGGGACACGTGTCCTTTCATAGCAATGGGTGACACCGGGATATGATGCGAGGAGCGAACCGGCATCACCATCTCCTGTATCCGGTACTTTCCAAGCCACCAGGGCATTTGCCGATATGCCAATGAGCCGCTGGTTGATCCGAGCCTTGAACTTTCGTATGACCCCTTCAGTCAAGAGCCGCCGCAGTCTTTCGATTACCTCTTCACCGGATATGCCGAGCCGGTTCCCGATATCGTCGAAGGGCTCGGGCACGAAGGGGAGGCCTCCTTCGAGCTCACCAAGGAGGCGCCTGTCAAGGGGATCCATAACCCTCCTCCAGTCTCCCGTTCAGGATATGGGAGAAACGGACATCGATTTTAAATTGCCTGACCGTGGACAAATTGAGAATATCCCGTTCGGGTATTCCGGTCCTCTTCAGAATCTTGGAGAGAACCTCGCCCAGTCTCTCTTCGTTCTCTGCAGTGAGGGTGAACCATATGGCAAAGGTATTATCCCGCTGGAAATTGTGGGAGACCTCCGGGTAGCCGCTGATTATGGCAGCTACATCGCTGATCCTTTCGATCGGGACCGGAAGGGCAATGAGGGTTGTAGCCGTAAGTCCCAGATGATGGGAATCAAGGATCGGTGATATTGCCCGCACGATTCCCAGATTACGCATTCGCCCTAGTCTTTCCAGAACTTCCTGTTCGGGGACCCCCAGCCGGGTACCAAGAGCAGCCCAGGGCCGTGGAACCAGGGGAATGTCATCCTGAAGTGTATCAAGCAGCATCAGATCAATCCGATCTAAGCGGGCATCTCCGTTCATTGCGCCACGACCCCCGGTTCGTAAGGACAGAAGGGATCCTCGGAGCAGAGATCCCCTTTCAGCAGATCCGGTTCAGCGAGACCATCGCACCATCCGGGAGAGACTGAACCTGCGTGGTTGTACGCCCGTGCCCGGCATCCCCCGCAATCTCTCCTGAAGCTGCACCGCCCACATTTGCCGGTGAGCTTATCGTTATCACGGAGGGCAGCAAAAACCGGGGATCTCTCCCAGAGCTCAGAGAAGGGCGTGTTCCGGATATTGCCAACCCTCACTGGCAGGTAGGGGCATGGCGTGACATCGCCATTTGCATAAATCCGGCAGTAGCTGATACCGGCGATGCAACCTCGACCCCAGTCGCTATTCGAAATCCCGAGGTCGCTTGCTATGCGGCGGAATTGCGGGGCACAGGTTGGGCGGATATTGAGATCATTGTCCCTGAACCTGATGAGGACCTGCCGGATCAGATCCTCGTATTCCTGGGGTCTGATAGGACCCATCTCCCGGGCCCTCCCAGTCGGAACCGGGAAGAAGAGCTGGTAATCGCGGACACCAAGGGATGTGCCCAAACGGATCACCCTCTCGATCTCCTTTATAGCAGGCTGCATGATCGACATGTTGATCTGGACGCCAATCCCTTCGTCCTGGCAGTGCCGGAGAGCTTGGACTGCCCGCTCCCACACGCCGCCCACCCCGCGAAATGCGTCATGAACCTGCGGGTCTGCCGAGTCGAGGCTGATGGCTACCGCCCGGATCCCAGCCTCGCGAAGCCGTGATGCGGCTTCCCGATCGATCAGGAATCCACTGGTGCCCATGACCATCCTGAGCCCGCGGCTGGTCCCGTACGCCGCGATGTCATAGACATCCTCCCGCAGGAGTGGTTCTCCCCCGCTCAGGACGACAACCGGCTTTCCGGCAGCCCTGATCTGGTCAATGACATCAAAGGCTTCCTCCGTGGAGAGAGCCTGCTCCGCCTCACGATCCCCGGCGTCCACGTAGCAGTGGGCACATTTCAGCGGACACCGCAGGGTAATATTCCACGAGATAATCCGTGGCGCCCCGCTGGATATACCCTTCACAACTTTAGCCCTTTTACCACACTCTGCCCGAGTTCCTTATCCGCCTTCGTGAGGTTCTCCACTATACGAAGACGTTTATGCTACGATCAGGCGAGATCGAAGCGATCAAGGTTCATCACTTTGGTCCAGGCCGCCACGAAGTCCTGGACAAACTTCTTCTGCGCGTCCGCGCTTCCGTAGACCTCGGCCAGAGCCCGGAGCTGGGAGTTCGAACCGAAGATGAGATCGACACGCGTGCCGGTCCACTTGACTTCGCCAGTCTTGCGATCGCGCCCTTCAAACATGTCCTTGGCGTCCGATACCGCCTTCCAATCGGTGCCCATGTCGAGCAGGTTCACGAAGAAGTCGTTGGTGAGCGCTCCCGGCTTCTTGGTGAAAACGCCGTGCCGGGTATGTCCGAAGTTGGTGTCCAGCATACGCATGCCGCCAACGAGCACCGTCATCTCTGGTGCGGTCAGCGTCAGCAATTGCGCCTTGTCAACCAGCAACGCCTCGGCCGACACGGTGTACTGGCCCCTGAGGTAGTTGCGGAAGCCATCCGCGATCGGTTCGAGCACGGCGAATGAGACCACATCGGTCTGCTCCTGCAAGGCATCCATGCGTCCCGGCGAGAAGGGAACCGTCACATCGTGACCGGCCTTCTTCGCAGCCTGCTCGACGCCTGCACAACCAGCCAGAATGATCAGGTCAGCAAGCGAGACTCTCTTGCCGCCGGAGGCCGCGCTGTTGAAATCGCCCTGGATACCTTCGAGAGTATTCAGCACTTTCGCCAGTTCAGCCGGCTGGTTGACTTCCCAATCCTTCTGGGGTGCGAGGCGGATTCGTGCGCCATTCGCACCGCCGCGCTTGTCGGAGCCACGGAAGGTGGACGCCGACGCCCAGGCGGTCGACACCAGTTGGGATACGGACAGCCCCGAAGCCAGGATCCTGCCCTTGAGGGAGGCAATATCCTGCTCATCAATCAACGTGTGATTGACCGCGGGGATGGGGTCTTGCCAGATGAGCTCTTCGGCAGGAACCTCCGGGCCGAGATAGCGTGCTCGCGGACCCATGTCGCGGTGCGTCAGCTTGAACCACGCTCGGGCAAATGCATCTGCAAACTGGTCCGGGTGCTCGTAGAAGCGCCTTGAAATCTTTTCGTAGGCTGGGTCGAACCTCAGGGAAAGGTCAGTGGTCAGCATGGTTGGAGCGTGACGCTTCGACGGGTCATGGGCATCCGGAATCGTGCCGGCGCCTGCGCCACCCTTCGGTCGCCACTGATGCGCACCGGCCGGGCTCTTCGTCAGTTCCCATTCGTAGCTGAACAGGATCCGGAAGAAGTTGTTGCTCCACTTCGTTGGCGTGTTGGTCCAGGTGACCTCGAGGCCGCTGGTGATCGCGTCACCGCCTTTGCCGGTGCCGAAGCTGCTCTTCCAGCCGAGGCCTTGCTCTTCGATGGAGGCCGCTTCCGGCTCAGGCCCGACATGGGACGCAGGGCCGGCGCCGTGGGTTTTGCCGAAGCTGTGGCCACCGGCTATGAGCGCAACCGTCTCTTCGTCGTTCATGGCCATGCGGGCGAACGTCTCGCGGATATCCTTGGCCGCCGCGATCGGATCCGGGTTGCCGTTGGGGCCTTCCGGATTGACGTAGATCAGCCCCATCTGCACGGCAGCGAGCGGATTTTCGAGGTCCCGCTCGCCGGAGTAGCGTTTATCATCCAGCCACGTGTTCTCAGAACCCCAGTAGACGTCTTCTTCCGGATCCCAGACATCCTCGCGCCCGCCGCCGAAGCCGAAGGTCTTGAATCCCATCGACTCCAGGGCGACGTTGCCCGCAAGAATCATGAGGTCGGCCCATGAGATTTTCCTGCCATACTTCTGCTTGATCGGCCAGAGCAGCCGGCGCGCCTTGTCGAGGTTCGCATTGTCCGGCCAGCTGTTGAGAGGCGCGAAGCGCTGCTGGCCGGCACCGGCGCCGCCGCGGCCGTCACCGGTGCGGTAGGTGCCGGCGCTGTGCCATGCCATGCGAATGAACAAGGGGCCGTAGTGGCGGAAGTCCGCCGGCCACCAGTCCTGCGAGTCGGTCATCAGCGCCCGTAGATCCTTCTTCACGGCAGCCAGGTCGAGTTTTTTGAATTCCTCAGCGTAGTTGAACTCCTCGCCCATCGGATTGGACAGGGGAGAATTCTGGTGAAGAACCTTCAGGTTCAACTGGTTCGGCCACCAGTCCCGGTTGGACCTGCCTCGGCCGGTTGCTTGTTTGTTTGCCCCGCCCTTTACCGGGCGCTTGCTGTCGTCAGTCATAACGTCACCTCCTATCGGTGTATGCTATTATCCACTGTAGTGCTATGAATATTCCTTTGCCCGGCTGGTCTAGAGGTTCATTTGCAAAAACGGATAGTATGGCGAACTTGTTTCATAACGGTAGGAAGGAAGGCTTAATTCTGACCTTTGTCATTCGAAACAACAACGCCGGAATGGCGTTTAATTATAGTCATATGCCGGGGAAACGCCTTTAACTCAAAGGAGGAATGCTCTGAGCCGGGCTCTTAACCACAAAACGGGAAGCCCCAGCCGAGATTTGAACTCGGGGCCTGCTGATTACAAGTCAGCCGCTCTACCACTAAGCCACTGGGGCATGACTTATTGTACGGCCCGGTTCCTGAAAAAGGTGGCGAATGGCAGGGCTCCCCCCTAGATGGAGACCCGCTTCCACTCGACCCTCCCGTTGTACTCGATCTCGATGATCCTGTGGTACGGGATGACCACTGTCTCTTCGCCGGTTCCCATCTCGAAGTAGGTGTTGGCAAGCTTCGTGATCCGGCCCCCTTCTACCGTCGCGCGACTCATGGGAGCCCCCCGGTTCTCGTAGACGATCCGCACGAGGCCGAAGTCGAACTTCGGGTCATATTTATACCGGCGGAGGAGGGCGACACTCTCTCTCATGAATAGGCCCGTGGCCGCTTCGGCTGATAAACATATCGCCAGGGGGGAATACCGTCGGATTCTCGATCTAAGGCCCCGAAACCTGCAGCCCGGAGAGAAGGGGGTCCTCTTCATCACAAGGTCATTATGGTTGGAGCACGGACTTAGCATGGATGCCCCAGCTCACGGTGGACATCGGGGGCAGGCCGGGCCTCGACTGCCGGGGCTTCTGCGACTACTGCTACTTCAGGCATGCAAAGGACGTCCCCCCGTTCGGGTGCAGGCACTGCCCGCCCTTCAGGAAGGGCTGCGACTACTGCTCGCGATCGGTGAAGGAGCGGTACTCGGGCTTTCGGGACCTGCCCGCCATCGCGGATGACATCCTCGCGAGCCTCCAGATGATGGAAGGGGACCTCTCCAGGATCACCATCAGCGGCGGCGGCGACCCGAGCTGCTACCCCCGATTCCGGGACCTCGTGGACCTCATCGCCGGGATGGAGGCGCCCCTTCACATCGGGTACACGAGCGGGAAGGGCTTCGACGATCCCGACCTCTCCAGGTTCCTCCTCGAACGCGGTCTCGCCGAAATCTCCTTCACCATCTTCGCCTCATCCCCGGAACTCCGGCGGAAACACATGCATGACCCGACCCCCGAGGTCTCCCTCTCCATCCTTGAGGATCTCTGCGGAGGGTGCGATGTCTACGGGGCTGCTGTGGTGATCCCCGGGGTGAACGACGGCGAGGTCCTCCTCGAGACCTGCAGCTGGCTCGAGGAGCGGGGGGCGAAGGGGCTCATCCTCATGCGGTTTGCGAATACGCCTGAATCGGGGCTCATCCTGGGGAACGCCCCTATCCTTCCCGGTCAGACGATGCAGACCGTGGAAGAATTCCGGGACATGGTCACCTCCCTTTCCAGGGAGTTCAGGATGAAGATCACCGGGACGCCGCTCTGGGACCCGGAGATCGGATCCCCCTTCGCCATCCTCTCCGAGGACGGGCTGCTCGACAAACTCCCCCGGGTGACGGGGCGGGCCAGCGTCGTCAGCGGCCGGGTGGCAGCCCCCTTCATCCAGGAGATCCTGGACCGGCGGGGATACCGCTGCAGGGTCGTGCCCGCCGACAAGGAGATCGCCTGCCTCATCACTATCGACGACCTGGAGCGCCTCAATCCCGGCGATCTCGAGGGTGTGGTGATCTTCCCCGGCCGGGCCTTTGTCCATGACGAGGAGGCACGGGAGGTCCTCTCGGCCGACGGATGCGACCGGGTCGTGGTGAGGGGGCCCGAGACCCTCACCGCCGATGGTGAGACCTCCATGGGGATGACAAGGAACCAGGTCCTCGAGATGGAGCTCGAGGGCATCGGGAACCTCATCCGGCTCATCAACCAGTACGGGACCGAGTAATCCACCGGGAAGCGCTCTTCCTCTGCCCTGGCGGCGATAAGCAAACGCTATATCTCCCGGAGGGGTATTCATCCTCCGGAGTCTCCCATGGACCGGATCTTCAGGTATTACCCCCAGGACTTCGGCGAGATCCCGGTGAAGGTCGTCCACATGGACCTCACCTTCGATGTCTATGACGACCATACCCGGGTCACCTCCCTGCTTACAGTGAAGACCCTCGATTCCTCCCTCCAGATCCTGGCCCTGAACGCAAAGGACCTCGAGATCATCTCCATCACCTCTGAGGGCCGCCGGGTCACCGCCGATAACCGGAGGGCGGAGGCAAAGATTCTCCTCACGTTCCAGCCCCGCATACCGCCCGGGACCGAGTTCACTGTCCGCACGGAGACCATCTGTCACCCGACGCGTAACATCCTGGAAGGGCTCTACTACGATGAGACCCCCCCCGGTGCCCCGCCCACCCAGATCACCCAGTGCCAGCAGTGGGGGTTCCAGCGCCTCGTACCCTGCATCGACGACATGACAGCCAAGTGCACTTACCTGACCACGATCATTGCCAGCTCCCGGTACACCCACCTCATCTCCAACGGGGATGTCGCGGAAGAACGGCATCCGGTGGGAGGAGACCGGGACCGGATCCGGTACGCGAACATGGTCACCCCCATGGCGCCCTATCTCTTCTTCCTTGGTGTGGGAACCTACACGTCTTTCAGGAGGGGGTGCGAGTACCCCGACGGGAAGACCTTCACGCTGGAGCTCCTGGTGCCCCCTTCCTCAGATCCCGCCCTCGGGAGGGAGGCTCTCGGGATCCTCCACGATGCGGTCATCTGGGTCTACCTCTTCACCGGCCCCGAACAGTTCAGGGGCCTGGAGACGAGGGAGGAGATGTTCCGGCTCATCCAGGAGCGCGAGAACCTCAAAGGGGGGGGCGGAGATCCCGTGCGCCTCAAGACGGTGCGGGAGAATCTCTCTGATCTCACCTCCCGCATCACCCCGGGCTACCAGTATACCGGGACCGTCTATCGCGAGATCGGGATGCAGAACTCAGACTTCGGGGGGATGGAGAACGTGGGGAACACCACCATCACCACGAACCGGATCATGCCCTTCCCCGAGATGACCGACCCGGCCTTCGATTACCTCTTTCGCGTGAAGGTCCACGAGTACTACCACAACCTGAACGGCTCCGAGGTGACAGGGAGATCTCCCTTCGAGCTCTGGCTCAACGAGGCGGTCACGGTCTTCATCGAGAATAAAAACCATGCCTTCCTCTTCGGGCCCGATTATAACCGCCTCCTTACCGTCCTCACCCTCCTCTCCCCCGATGGCGGGACCCTGGCCCTGGACGCAGGGGCCATGGCCATGCCGATCGAGCCCGACGGGTTCAATGACCCGAACGACCTGATCACGGCCGTCACCTACGTGAAAGCCCCCGAGTTCGTGCGCATGGTGGAGACCCTTATGGGGAGGGAGGCCTTTGCCCAGGCCCTGAACGCCTACCACTCGGGATTCCGACACGCCAACGCCTCACGTGCCGACTGGATCGCCAGCATGGAGGCGGCGGGCCGCCAGGAATTTGCAGGGTTCGCGGAGGCCTGGCTGAAGGAGACCGGTTATCCCGTGGTCACCGCACGGACCGCGTACGACGAGGCCAGGCGGACCTTCTCACTCGACCTTCAGACCCCCCTCTCAAAGACCGGGAAGACCTGGGAGTTTCCCTTCTCGTATGCCCTCATCAGCGATGGGGGCAAGGTCCTTGCTGAAGGGATGAAGCGGATCAGGAGCGGGAGCGATGTGATCACTATCACCGGGGTGGACCGCCCCGCCTATGCCTCGCTGAACCGTGGCTATTCCTTCTACGGGAAGGTCAGGTTTGATCCCGGCGAAGAGGCCCTTCAGCTCCAGGCAAGGACCGATCCGGATGCGGTAAACCGGTACCTGGCATTTTTCACCCTTGCAGACAGGGAGAAGGCCCGGCTCGTCACAGAACCGGGCGGAGCCCCCTCCGGGATGTTCACCACCCTCTTCATGGAACTCCTCGGGGACCAGGATCTCCTTGACCGGGTGGGCGGGCAGGGCCTCACCATCTTCGAATCCGTAGAGGACGAGGGGCTTGCCCACCGGTACCAGTCTTTGTACGAGGCCAGGCAGAAGCTGCTCTCTGCCATAGCCGTGCGCCACCAGGAAGCCCTTCTATCCCTCTCCAGCTCTTTTGCCGCCGACCCTGCCCCTGCCACCCTTCCTGATCGTATCCGGGCCATCAAGAGGCGGCAGGTGAAGAACCTCTGCCTCGAGATCCTCGCCACCCTGGATAGTCCCGGGGTCCATCACATCCTCATCCGGCAGTTCCATGACTCCCCTGCAGCAAGTGACCGGCTCAATGCTTTCCGGCTCCTCCTTGCATCCTCATCCCATGACCGTCTCGCCATCTTCGAGAGATTCATGGATGAGTCCTCGAAGAACCTGGTGGCATGGGAGGCCTTCCTCTCCACAGTGGCAGGATCGAACGCGCCCGATCTCGTGGACCTCGTGCAGCGTGCCGAGAAGTCACCGGCGTTCCGGATCGAGCAGGCCAACGACCAGCGGGCCCTCTACGGGCGGTTTGCCATGAACCGGAAGGTCTCCCTCCAGACCTCCGGGGGACGGACCTACTTCCTGAAGATCCTGGAAGGGCTCGGCAGGGTGAACGAGACCTCCACGGTGCGGGCCCTCCAGGCCTTCGGGCACCTAGACCGGATGGAGGAGGAGTACCACCTCCCCCTCGCCGGGCTTCTCATCGACCTTATGGGCGTCCTCGACCCGGCTGGAAACCCGGTGGCTTACAACACCATCAGGCGCCTCCTTCTCGGCGCCCCCTTGGCTCTGGCAGCGTACGAAGGGAAGTTCGGACCGGTGAAAGCCCTGCACCCGGAGGAGACCAGGGAAGAACCGGAGAGTGGTTCTTCGGGCTGAAGGTGAAGGAATGGGAAACTTCAGATCACGGACCTCCCGCTCCCCCATCCCAACCCTGAATATCCTCGCAGATCCATCCTGATCATGCATCTCTCGAAAGGCAGGGCCATCATCGCAGGCATTCTCATCCTCACCTTTGCCATCGCCATCGTCGCTTATCCCTACCTGCCGGACCGCCTGGCCTCCCACTGGGGCGTCTCCGGGGAGGTGAATGGGTACCTGCCGAAGATATGGGGCCTCTTCATCGTTCCCGTGATCTCGGCCGCCCTCACCCTCCTCTTCCTGCTTATCCCCAGGATCGATCCCCTCGGGAAGAACATCGCAAAGTTCATGGACGCCTACGAGCAGTTCGTCGTCATCATCCTCGCCTTTCTCTTCTATGTCTCTCTCCTCACGATCCTCTGGAATACCGGGATGCGGTTTTCCATCGGCCAGGTTCTCTCCCCGGCCTTTGCCGTCCTTTTCTATGCATGCGGTATCCTCATCGGTAAGGCAAAGAGAAACTGGTTCATCGGGATCCGCACGCCCTGGACCCTCTCGAGCGACCGCGCCTGGGATAAAACCCATGCGATCGGCGGGAAGCTCTTCAGGATCGCGGGCGTTCTCGCCCTCGGGGGGATCCTCCTGCCAGGGATTGCATGGCTCTTCCTCCTCGGCCCAATCCTCCTCATCTCGGGTTACCTTGTCGTGTACTCCTATCTGGAATACCGGAGAGAGGAGGAGGAAAGAAAGCCATCCGATGGGACCTGACCATTTGTAAAGGTCCCGATGGAAAGGCCCGGTCACCTGACTGAACTCAAACCCTCCCTTTCTCATCCGGGGACCGTATGCTGCACACCGACTGGCACTCGTTGCATTCCTCTTCGCAGGGCTCCACGTGGATGGTCACGTTCGCCCTCGGGAACTCGGTCCGGATATCCTTCTCAAGGTGATCGGTAAGATCATGAGCTGCCTCCACCGAGAGGTCCTTTCGCACGACCATATGGAGATCGATGAACTGCTCGGGGCCAGACCTTCTCGTGCGCAGGGCATGGAAGTCCGCATAGGTGCTGTAGTGATCGCAGATGATTGCCCGGATCCGTTCCTCGTCCCGGTCGGGGAGCCGCTGGTCGATGAGGTCGCCGAAGGACCTGCGGGTGATGTCATACGCGGCCTTCATGATGAGGACCGCGACCCCGATGGCAACGAGCGGATCGATCAGGAGGATTCCGGTGAGCCGGATCAGGACGAGCCCCGCGAGAACACCGAGCGAGGTATACACATCGGTCCGGAGGTGCCAGGCGTCGCTCTCGAGGGCGATGGATCCCGAGGCCTTCGCCACCCCCATGAGCCTCCTCGAGACGAACCAGTTGAGGCCGGCCGAGAGGGCCATCACCCCCATCCCTGCCGAGAGGATCCCCATCTCAAGCGCTCCCTCGCCGCCGAGGATCTTGTTTACTGCCTCGTAGACGATGATGCCGGCCGCTACGAAGATCAGGATAGACTCGAAGAGCCCCGAGATGTCCTCGAACTTCCCGTGACCGTAAGAGTGGTACTCGTCAGGGGGTTCGCTCGACTTTCTCACCGAGAGGAAAGCGACGACGGCAGCGATGAGGTCGATCCCCGAGTGGACCGCCTCGGAGATGATGCTCACCGACCCGATGGCGATGCCCACGGCGAGCTTCAGGATCACGAGGCATGTGTTCGAGATGACCGAGAGCTTCGCGGCCTTCTTCTTCACCCCGTTCATCCCTGCGAGAGGATCTACAGGAGTAACTTCGGGCCCCCCTGGCCCGCGTTTGTTCATGTTCTGAAGAGGTGGGGCAGGGGTGGATATAGGAGTTTCGCTCTCCGGAACGCCCCTCTCTCCGAACAGCCGGTTTTTATACCTTTCCGGTCTCACTTCTCCCCTAGTATATATGGCCTCTCTCCCCGAACCTTCCCCCGACCCCCCCGGTCTCGCGACCATCTTCCTCTCCTTTCTCCTCCTCGGTGCAACCGCCTTCGGCGGGCCCGCCATGGTCGAGTACATCCGGAGGCTCTCTGTGGAAGAGAAGGGGTGGCTGGACGAGAGGTCCTTCCGCGACGGGGTGGCCCTCTGCACCACGGTGCCCGGGGCCACGGCCATGCAGGTGGCGGCCTATGTCGGCCTCCGCATCCGGGGAGTGTACGGGGCCGCGGTCTCGTACATCGGGTTCGGCCTTCCCGCCTTTCTCTTCATGATGATCCTCTCGGCGCTCTACCTGGAGATGAGGGGGATCGGGATGGCCATCTCCGCCTTCCAGGGGCTCAAGGTCCTCGTGGTCGCGATAGTGGGCGCGGCGGCGATCAGCTTCTCAAGGGATACCCTTACGGGGATCCGGCCGTTCGCCATCGCCGCGATCGCTGCCGCACTCTTCCTCGCCGGCGTGAGCCCGATCCTGATCATCATCCTTGCGGGGGCCCTCGGAGTTCTCATCGGGACCCCCCTCCCCGTTCAGGGAGGTGCATCCGGAGATGCCATGGGCTCGACGGTCCGGCCACTCCTCCTCATCACCCTCTGCGCAGCAGGCCTCTTCCTCGCCCTCCTCCTCTTCTTCCCCGCCCTTGCCGGGATCTTTGCCCTCATGTTCAGGATCGACCTCTTCGCCTTCGGCGGGGGGCAGGCATCCCTCCCCCTCCTCTACCACGAGGTTGTCCAGGCCCGGGGCTGGCTCGATGCCCAGACATTCCTGGACGGTATTGCGCTCGGACAGGTCACCCCGGGCCCCATCGTCATCTCGGCAACATTCATTGGCTACCTCCTCCAGGGGCCGCTCGGGGGAATTATGGCGACCCTCGGGATCTTCCTCCCCTCCTTCCTCATGGTCATCGGCATTGCCCCGTACTTCCCCCTGCTCCGCAGTTCGACCCGCATGAGCAGGGCCTTTGGGGGCATCGTCTCCTCCTTTGCCGGCCTCCTCATCTCGGTGACGATCCTCTTCGGCTCCCAGATCCCCTGGAACCTCCCCCGGGTGCTCATCGGCGGAGGCGCCTTCATCGCCCTCATGGGGAAGGTCAGGGTCCACTGGGTCGTACTCGCGGGGATCATCGTCTCCCTCCTTTTCCTCTGATCTGAGCCAACCCGGGGGATATGCTTTTTACACGGCATCCCCCAGCTTGCCGGAAGGGATGAACCATGAAGCTCGGGGTCCTCTTCTCAGGTGGCAAAGACTCTGCCTTCGCCTGCCACAGGGCCATGGCGAAGGACGAGGTTGCCTGCCTCATCACCGTCCTTCCGGTGAACCCCGAGAGCTACCTCTTCCACACCCCGAATGTCAGCCTGACGGCTCTCCAGGCCGAGGCGGCGGGGCTCCCCCTGGTGTCGGTGGAGAGCGAGGGGGTCGAGGAGGCCGAGGTCGCCGATCTCTCCCGGGCGATATCCCGCGCCGTGGAGGAGCATGGGATCGAGGGCGTGGTGACGGGCGCGATCCACTCGGTATACCAGGCAACCCGGATCCAGCGGGTCTGCCATGACCTTGACCTCTGGTGCTTCAACCCGCTCTGGCAGAGGGACGAGGAGGAGTACCTGGAGGAGATCGTCTCTTCGGGGTTCAGGTTCCTCATCTCGGGGGTATCTGCTGCCCCCTTTGACAAGGCATGGCTGGGAACGGAGGTGGACCGGGGGACCCTCGATGAGCTGAAGGCCCTGGCCCGGCGGTACCGGATGAATCCAGCCGGGGAGGGAGGGGAGTACGAGACCTTCGTCACCGATGCCCCGTTCTTCAGGAAGCGGATCGAGGTTCTCAGGGCATCAAGGGAATACCACGGGGATCGCGGAATATACCGGATCGAGGATGCGAGGCTGGTGGCGAGATGATCCTTGTCGTGGACCTCTCGTACCGGCCAGGGTCCCTCTCCCTCGATGAATTTGTCACCCCTGTCGAGCGTATCGTGCGGCAGGAGGGTTACCCCGCACGGATCCGGCATTACACCGATATCTCTCACCAGGATATTGCATCGGCGGGTGGTGCAATCTTCTGCGGGACGGCGCTCGCGGACTTCGGGTACCTTGAAGGGCTGGAGAGGTTCGCCTGGCTCTCTTCCTTTCCCTGCCCCGTTCTTGGCATCTGCGCCGGGATGCAGGTACTGGTGCGGGTCTACGGCGGCGACGTTTATCCGGCGACCGGTATCGGGATGGCCGAGCAGCAGGTCGTCGCCCCCGACCCCCTGCTCGCCGGGAGGGACCGGTTCCCGGCCTACGAGCTCCATTGCCTTGCGGTGGAATCCCCACCATCTTTCATGGTCCTTGCCACCTCGCTGTCAGGAGCCCAGATCATCCGTCACCAGGACCGGCCGGTCTACGGGGTGATGTTCCACCCCGAGGTGCGGAACGAATGGCTGATCGGGCGGTTCCTCTCCCTCTGCCTGCCTGAGGGATGCGCTCATCTAGGATGAGGGCAAACGTGGGTGAAGGGAAAGGAGGGAGAGATCCACGAACCGGAAGATAAGGATCGGCCTCATCCAGATGAAGGTCTCCGAAGACCCCGGCGACAACCTTGAGAGGGCGGTACGGGCCGCGGGTGAAGCAGCCGTACGGGGTGCAGAGATCATCTGCCTCCCCGAACTCTTCCGCACCCGCTACTTCCCCCAGGACGAGTGCGCAGACATGCCGGGCCTCTCCGAGACCATCCCGGGGGAATCTACCCGGGCCTTCTCGGCCCTTGCGCGGAAGCACCGGGTGGTCATCATCGTCCCCATCTTCGAGCAGGGGGAGTCGGGAGCCTTCCACAACACGGCGGTTGTCATCGACCGTGACGGGGGTATCCTGCCGGTGTACCGGAAGGTCCATGTGCCCTTCGACCCCCTCTTCTACGAGAAGCATTATTTCGTCCCCGGGGATGGCTTCAGGGTCTACGATACCGATCCGGCCCGGTTCGCGGTCCTCATCTGCTATGACCAGTGGTTCCCCGAGGCCGCGAGGGCCGCCGCCCTCATGGGGGCCGAGATCATCTTCTACCCCACCGCCATCGGCTGGGTTGGGGGGGACAGGGCACCTGCCGAGGGGGACTGGCACGGTGCCTGGGAGGCGATCCAGCGGGGCCATGCCATCGCAAACGGCGTCCACGTGGCCGCGGTGAACAGGGCCGGGCAGGAGGGTGACCTGCTCTTCTGGGGCGGGTCGTTTGCGTCTGATTCCTTCGGGAACGTCATCGCGAGAGCAGGGGATGGAGAGGAGGTCCTCGTCGTTGACCTGGACCTCTCCATGAACCAGATGGTGAGAGAGGGGTGGGGGTTCCTCAGGAACCGGCGGCCGGATACATACGGGATCATCACCCGGCGCGTCGAGCGGGAGTATCCCTCCGCGACAGACCTGCCCGGCACCCCGAGAAAACTGGGTTTCTCCATGCCTGCCGAGTGGTACCCCCACGATGCCGTCTGGCTCGCATGGCCCCATGACCCCGAGACCTTCGGGGATATACCCGCCGTTGAAGAGGCCTATCTCGGGATCATCTCTGCCCTTGCACCCGGTGAGCAGGTGAACCTCCTCGTCAAGGACGGGGCAATGGAGCGGAGGGTGACTGCGCTCCTCCAGGGTACAGGGATCAATACGGGACGCGTGAGCCTCCATCGCTTTGACTACGCAGATGTCTGGTTCCGGGACTACGGGCCGACCTTCGTCGTGAACCCGGGGGATCATACACTCGGCATGGTGGCCTGGGAGTTCAATGCCTGGGGGAACAAGTACCCCGGCCTCGTCAGGGATGGCCGGATCCCGTCTTGCCTGAACACCAGGCTCGGGATCTCCCTCTTCCGGCCCGGGATCGTCCTCGAGGGCGGATCCATCGATGTGAACGGGAAGGGGATGGTCCTCACCACAAAGCAGTGTCTCCTCAACCCCAACAGGAACCCGGGCCTTTCGAAGGGGGAGGTGGAGTCTTATCTCCGCGAGTTCCTTGGCGCTTCAACGGTCATCTGGCTGGAGGGCGGGATTACCGGCGATGACACCGATGGACACATCGATGATGTTGCCCGGTTCGTGAATCCCTCAACCGTCGTGTACGCGGTGGAGGACGACGAGGGGGATGAGAACTACCGGGTCCTCCGGGAGAACGAGCGAATCCTCGGCAGGGCGCGGGACCAGGACGGAAAACCTCTCAATATCATCCCCATGCCGATGCCCTGGCGAATGGGAGAGGGCGCCCGGCTCCCCGCGAGCTACCTGAACTTCTTCATCGGGAACCGCGTCGTTCTGGTTCCGGTCTTCTCGGACCCGAACGACGAGAAGGCCCTTGGGATACTCAGGGTGGTCTTCCCCGGAAGGGAAGTGATAGGCATCGATTGCCGTGCCCTCCTGGAGGGGATGGGGGCCATCCACTGCATCACGCAGCAGCAGCCGCGGGTAGAGTGATACCCTCCCGGTAGGGGGCTATACCCTTGTCTGCGCCTGCTCCCTCATGTACGAGAGGAGGTAGTACGGCCCTCCAACTCCCTTCCCCGTCGAACCGCTCGCCTTCCACCCGCCGAAGGGCTGGTGCCCCGCCCAGGCACCCGTCGTTGCCCCGCCCCGCCGGTTGGAGTAGCAGACCCCGAACCGGATCTGCTCGAAGAATGATTCGACCTCCCCCTCATCCTCGGAGAAGATCCCTGCCGTGAGGCCAAACTCGGTGTCGTTCGCCTTCCCGAGGGCTTCATCGAGGGTGGAGAAGGTGTCGATGATGAGGAAAGGAACAAAGAGCTCCCTCTTTCCCAGGGGATGTTCCGGGGGAAGCCCGGTCACCATGGTGGGTTCCACGTAATACCCTCCCGGGAGCTGGCCTCCGTCAAGCACCTTCCCACCCGCAATCAGCGTTCCCCCGTCCTTTCTGCAGAGGTCCACCGCTTCGGTGAATGTCTTCTTCGCCTTTTCATCGATGACGGGGCCGGCGAATACCTCCCTCTCCCGGGGATCCCCGATCTTCAGGGCCTCGGTCCTTGCCCTCAGGGATTCCATGAACTCCCCAGCGACCGACGCCTGGACATATGCCCTCGAGGTGGCGCTGCACTTCTGGCCGCTGTACCCGAAGGCGCCCCTGAGTACCCCCTCAGCCGCCTTCTCAAGGTCTGCCTTCGCCGTGACAATGACCGGGTTCTTGCTTCCCATCTCCGCGATGAGGGGCTTTGGGTAGGGCTGCCGGGCCGGGAAGGTGCGGTAGAGCCACATGCCCGCATCCCGCGATCCGGTGAAGGCGATGCCATCGACATCGGGGCTGGTGACCACCGCCTCTCCGAATGGCCCGCCCGGCCCGGTCACGTAGTTGATTGCCCCTGCCGGAACGCCACCGCCGATAAAGGCCCGGTAGAGTTTCAGGCCCGAGAGGGGGGCCGCGGACGTGGGCTTCAGGACAACGGTGTTCCCGGTAAGGAGCGCCGCCGAGGCCATCCCTGCCGCGAGATCGAGGGGGAAGTTGAAGGGTGAGATGACCGCCCACGCTCCGTGCGGCTTCATCACGCTCACCCCCCGCGCCCCGGCCGCCTCGGGTTCCATCGGTACGGTATACCCCTGGTTCTTCACGTACAGGTCGGTGTTGTACCTGAGCATGTCGATTGCCTCGCTGACCTCGGCGACAGCTTCGAACCGGTTCTTCCCGACTTCGTAGGTGATCAGGGCTGCAAGGAGGTACCTGTCGGTCTCAAGCCGATCCGCCGTCTTCCTGATGATCGCCGCCCGCTCCCTCCAGCCCCTCCGGCTCCACTCCGGAAATGCCATCTTCGCCTCCCGGAATGCCCTCCGGGCTTCATCCTCCCCGCCCATCTGGAAGGATCCGATGAGGATATCCCGGTCGATGGGCGACCTGACCTCGAACTCCCCCCCTGTTGAGACCTCACGCCCCCCGATGAGGATGGGATGGCGTTTCCCGAGTTCCCTTGCCGCCATCTCGAGGGCGTCTTCATACGAACTGTGGAGACCCTCGTCCCCTTCCAGGGATACATACGTGACCTTCTTCTCCGGCATGATCCTCAGTTCCTCCCGGGTCAGGTGGCCCGGAGATGCTATAAAAGGGTTGCCCTGCCGCAAGGGTCCTATCCACCCCCGGCCCGTCCCGGAACTCCTGGAGGAGGCGAAGGATGAAGGCGGGCAGCCGGCAATACCCATATATGCAACTGGCCCTAACTCCCTCCCATGGCTGATACGCCGGCGAAGAAGACCATTGATGAGGCGAAGGTGGACCTGAAAGCCCTCCTTGCCGATCTCGATCTCGAGGAGGTAAAGGAATTCGACGAGAAGGAATTCTGGGGGTTCTGGGTGAACTTCGGGAGCTACCCCATCCTGATCGAGAACCAGAAAGGCACGGCCTTCTGCGTCGTAGCCTTCCAGATCACGCTCCCTCCCGGGGAGCCGGTTGCGAAGCTGAACGAGCTCTATGCAAAGAATGACTTCAAGTTCATCTTCGAGCTCTTCAGCGCCTTCTCATCGCCGGTGACCGGTTTCTCGCGGATCTTCGAGGGCGATAAGGTGGTCGGGTTCACGGTCTCCAAGTATATCTATCCCTTCCACGCCGGCTTCTCCATCCGTCACCTCGACGAGGCTCTCCAGGCTGTCACCAGTTCCGGGGCCATGGGGGTGATATTCCTGAAGTCCCTCCTCGGCGAGTGGAAGGAGGAGGAGAAGACGTTAAAGGAGCTCGGGAGGTCCGAGCCCGGACCGATGTACGAGTGAACAGGATCTCGTGAAGCGTGGGCACTCACTGGAAGGTTTCCTGCACGGCCCTGAGCCGCAGATTCCCGCCTCTAACCCAGACCGGTGACCTTCTCGAGAAGCCCCCAGAGCCGGTCCTGGAGATCGCGATCATGGGAGATCCCCGATGAGCGCTCCTCTTTCATCCCGTCAAAGTATTTCCCGCTCACCCCTGCAACCCTCGGGGATGATGCAAGATAGACGGGGGTCCGGGCCCCTGCCTCGGGAGGCTCACATGGATAGTCCGGGAAGGCCGAATAGAAGAGCTTGGTGCAGATCACGCCGGGATGAAGGCAGTTCACCGTCACCTGCCCGGGATCGAGCCTCCGGGCAAGGGAATACGTGAATTGGACCACGCCGAGTTTCGAACGGGAGTATGCCTCCCACCCGTCGTACTGCTTCTCACCCTGGAGATTGTCCCAGTCCAGTATGTTCGCATCGAAGTGGGCGCTGGAAGCGACGTTCACAATCCGGGAGGGTGCACGCGACTCCAGGAGCGGCATGAGGAGATGAGACAGGAGGAAGGGGGCTGCGAGGTTCACGGCGAAGGTCATCTCCAGACCATTCCGGGTGAGGACCCGCTCCGGCATGTAAACCCCGGCGTTGTTGACGAGGACATCCAGGCGTTCATACCGGTCCTCTACTCCGGAGGCGAGGGCGCGAACCCCCTCGAGGGACGAGAGATCCGCCGTGAAGAGGTCGAGGGTTGCCCCGTCTATCTCCTTCCCGATCTCCCGGAGGACGGCACGACCTTTTTCCCGATCCCTCCCGTGGATGAGGACGCGGTGGCCCTGGCGGGCGAGGGCCTTTGCGGTCGCCTTCCCGATGCCGTCGGTGGAGCCGGTGACGAGGATGGTCCTCGTCACAGGGAGGGAGGCATCGGCAAGCGAATGTACCAGGGTCATGTTCCTGAAAGGGTCTTTCTCTCCTGAATGGGGGTATCGGGTGATGGGGAGAAAAAGGTTTCCCGGCCGGCAGATTCCGAGAGCCTCCTTTCCGAAAGGATACGCCTGGAGGTGTTGCACAAGAATTGATACAAAATAGGATTCCCGGCAGGGGGTTTCCCTGGCCGGGTATTGGCCCGACGGGTCCTGTCAGAGCTCTGCAGCTGCCGTGCCCACCTGGGAGTTCGTTGTCACCGGCTGGGCCGAGCAGGCTTTGATTGAGGCCTTCGCCTGGTCGCGGAACTGCTTCCAGAGGCTTACCAGCTGCTGGTTCACGCCCTGGAGGGCCTTCCTGTCATGGTTCGTGAGGGCGTCGGAGAGGGCGGTCCTCTCGTTCCCGATGGCCGTGACGGTGGTCGTGAGGTCCCCCGTGGGGCACCCGTGGTTGCCGAGAACAGTGACTACCGCGTTCGCACCCTGGACCCGGGTGTTGTAGATCTGGAGCCGGTACTGTCCGTACGTGTTCCAGAGGTCGCTCTTCAGTTGCGGATCGATCTTTCCGGCCTGCCCAACCCCGTTCCCGTTCGCCTGCGCAGCCGATACCGGGAGCGCAATCGCGGCAACGATGATGAGGGCCAGGATGGCTATTGAGATGGTGTTTCTTGACATGGTGTTTCTCTCCTGTTTCTCTTCTTTGGGTGGTTTTTACCCTTGATCACAGGTTGAAGGTCTCAGCATATGTATTCGCAAAATAGGCGGGGTTCAGGGTGTCGACATACCGGTTCATTGATTGAACCGGCTGGTTCGATACCTGGCCCGGGAATTCTCTCTCACGGGTTCCTTTCATCGCCACATGTGTGCCCCGTCGCAGATGGGCTTATTCCCCGAATCTCCCGCACCGGCAGTGCGTGACACGGTTGCGGGCCTCGCCTGAAGAGCCGTCCGCGGCGATGATCGGGATACCCATGGGGAATAGGTTGTCTTTTTTTACAATTAGTTACCTTTATATGACTAAAGGTTAAGTATACATTACATTGGTGGAACAATGGTCATCTCAAGGATCTCCATGGGTACCATAGCAGTCTGCTGCATGATGGCCGTGGTCATGGCATTGAAGTGCGGGGACATAACATCCCTGGAAGCATGGCTTACGGCGTTCCGTGCAGCCCGCCACAGAGATTGATCCGGCCAACGGGGATAGCGGGACCGGAGAGAGCACTGGAAGGGTAGGACCCGGGCATGATACCGAAACCAGATAGTACGAGGAAGGGATCTCCTATTATCCCTGCATGTGGCTCCCGTCGCAGAAGGGCTTGTTGGACGACCTGCCGCACCGGCAGAGCGTGACCCGGTTGCGGACCTCGTAGGGAAAGCCGTCCGCGGCGATGATCGGGATCCCGCCACGGACCCAGAGGGGGCCGAGCATTCCCCCGACCGGTCCTTCGACGAGTCCGATGGACTTCTCGAACACGGGCTCAAGGGGTCTTTCGGTCTTTTTGTCCCAGACAACGAGGCGTCCCGAGTGGCAGTTTGCGGCCATCTCGAGGGTGGTTCTCTTCGCTTTTTCGCTGCCCGACTGCCCGATGAGGTCCCATATCCCTTTCCCGCGGACACAGAACCGGGCATGGGAGCAGAACCCCGGTGCATCGCTCAGCCGGATGTCGGGGCCCTCGGTCCACCCTGCCCGCTCCAGGTACGGCCTCCGGCTGGCCGTCTCGGTGCCGTCGAATTTGTTCGTCAGGTGGGTCCCATCGCAGAAGGGCCTGGTCCGGGAACCCCCGCACCGGCAGAGGGCATAGGTCTCCTGGAGGGGGTATCGTTCACCCTCCCTCCAGCCGATGGAATTCCCCTTCTTATCGCAGACGAGGATCTGTTTCACGAGCGGGATGGACCCGGTGACCATGTACGGACCGTTCTTCGTCACCTGGATCCGGGCGTCCTCTTTTTTACCCGTACCTGGCATGCTTCTCCCCAGAAAAATGCAGGATCATAGTATTTGAGCCCTCCCCTCCGTTCCGCCAGCCCATCGATCTCCATGGTACAGGGAATATTTTTCTTCGATCATTCTCCTGTCATTTTCAAAGGGTATTGGTAAAATCCCGGCCTGGATTTTTCGTGTTTTCGGGCAAACAGACCGGTTCCTTCTCCGGGCCATAATTCCTTTCACCCACACGTCAGTCGGCGGTGCATATTCTATAAAAACCGGCGCCCGCAGCGGTATCACATGAACTGCGAGTGAACCGGCGAAACAGCCGGCCCGTCCATCAATTCAATCGTGTACCGGTGGGGATACCCGCTCTTCTTGAATGCCTGCGTCTCGGAGATAAAGAACCCGTACCTGTTCTTCCGGATATGGTTTCTCTGGAGAAACATCAGTAACGCGCCGATGGAAGAGACGCATGTGCCTTTTACCTGGAGAGACCTTGCAATCTCCCTCGCGGTGCCATGAACACGGGTGATATTTTGCCTGAGCATGTGATTGCAGATGATCTGTCCCGTGTCGTATCGCTTATTGCTGGCCACCGATATTCCCCCGCTTATCCATTCTTTCCCTGCCTCCCTGTATGTGTAGGCTCGCCCGGGGGATATAGCTGCGTATACAATGTTTTTTCATTAAAAAATGAATAAACCAGGCATTTTTCCCCGGTTATCTGCCAGATGTGCCATCGTCGGGTTCCGCAGGGCAAACCCTTTTCCCCGTTCCCGGTGAGGCACTTGTGGAGTGGGTTGTCCCATGCCTCCCGGCATCACCGTGTACGACGGCGCAGACTGCATCGGCGGGAACAAGATCTATCTTTCCGACGGGAAGGACGGCATCTTCCTCGACTTCGGCAAGAACTTCGGGAAGTATGCCCGTTTCTACGAGGAGTTCCTGAAGAGCCGGACCACCCGGGGGATCCACGACCTCCTCACCCTTGGCCTCATTCCGAGGATGAATATTTATCGGAGGGACCTCGTTCCTTCGGATGTCTCCCTCGAGGGGTACCCGTTACTCCCCATCTCCGCCGTCCTTCTCTCCCATGCCCACCTGGACCACTGCGGGAACATCGGCCTTCTGGAGCAGTCCGTCCCCGTGTTCTCCACGCCCATGACAGCTGCCATCCTGAAGGGCTACCAGGACGCGGGGAAATCGACGACCGAGGCAGACGTCGCCTATACCTCCGAGCGGCAGCCGAACACGGCGGATCCACTCTACCTGGAATCCGACCGGGGATGTTATGTAGGAAAGGAGTTCTGCCTCACGTCGAAGCCCACGGAGAAGTTCCTGGAGTTCCTCTCCTGGAGGCCCGGGCAGGACGGGAAGAATGCGAAGAAGCTGGAACCGGGCTGCTGCTGCATCATCGAGGAACACCGCCTACCCTTCCAGGTCTCGGCCTGCGAAGTGGACCACTCGCTCTACGGTGCCTGCGGCTTTCTCATCGAAGGGGAGAGGACCGTCGCTTATACCGGCGACTTCCGCCTCCATGGCCGGAACGAGGCGAAGACCCGGGAGTTCGTCCGGCGTGCGAAGGGAGCGGACGTGCTCATCACCGAAGGCACCCGGGTGAAAGATGCCGGCCCGGAGGACGGGAGCAGGATCACCGAGGAATCGGTCTGTGAGACCTGTCGGGGGGCCGTGGAGGAGTCGAAGGGCTTGGTGATCGCCGACTTCTCTGCCCGGAACTTCGAGAGGCTGGAGGCCTTCCGGGAGATCGCCGCCCGGACCGGCAGGGAGCTCGTTGTGACGGCCCGGGACCTCTACATGCTGTACGCCCTCTTCGCTGTTGACGGGGTGAAGCGGTGGGAGGGAGTGCGGGTGTACGACGAGATCGTCGACCACCGGAGGCGGAAGTGGGAGGCGGAGCTCGTGATTCCGCTCGCGGGGGAACAGTACCTGAAGCACGATGCCATCCGCAGGGATCCCGGGCGGTACATCCTCTGCTTCTCCTTCTTTGACATGAATCACCTCCTGGACATCAAGCCTGACGGTGGGAGCTACCTCTACTCATCCTGCGAACCCTTCAACGAGGAGATGGAGATCGACTTCAGGCGGCTCTGGCAGTGGCTGGATTTCTTCAGGATCTCCCCCTGCGGATTCTCGATGGAGAAGGATGCGGCCGGAGACGTGGTGCCGGTGATGGACAAGCACTACCACGCCTCCGGCCATGCCTCGGGAGCGGACGTGGCCTGGGTTATCGACGAGATCGACCCCGATGTGATCATCCCGGTGCATACCGAGCAGCCGGGCTGGTTTGAGGAGAATTTTGACGGGGTGATTGTGCCGGAGGAAGGAAAGAGGTACGAGGTTTAGATAAGAATGGTATCAGGCCGGCCAGAAGTACTGAACGCATCTCTTTCCCTGACAATATCTTCATCCTTCGGAAGCGGATAAATACTCAATAATGAAGAGATCCCTCCTTCTCGTTTCCATGCTCCTTGCGGCCACCGTCTTTCTCGGAGCCTGCACCCAGACTGCGCCCCGGCCGGCCCCGCCCGTAACCGTGGAATCACTCCCGACTCCAGGCGGATCACCGGCGGTAACCGCATCCCCATCGGTTCCTGCCGGGGGTGGCGGCGGAGGTGCCCCTGCCACCCCCATCGTCACTCAACCGCCCGGGACTCCCGACCCCGCCTTCCTCGTGGATATCAACGTCCCCGATAAAACCTGGCAGGGCACCACCCTCTTCGCAGACAACCATGATCCGGCCAGGCCGAGGATCGTCGAGGTGAACATGCAGGGCGAGGTGACCTGGGAGTACGACCTTCTCGGGGAACTAAAAAGTTACACGAACCCCGGCGAGGACGTCGAACTCCTCCCGAACGGGAACATCCTCGCCCTCTTCCCCAGGTACGGGGTATACGAGCTCACGAAGGGAGGGCAGGTCGCCTGGAAGTACCTGGACCCGAAGGTCTCCCACGACGCTGACCGGCTCCCAAACGGAAACACCCTCATCGCCTTCGGCGCGTTTGACACCATGGGCGACATGCAGGTAAAGGAGGTCAACCCCCAGGGCGAGATCGTCTGGTCATGGCGTGCAAAGGATTCCTTCAACCGTGCACCCTACCTGGGGATCTCGAACGAGGGATGGACCCACACGAACGCGGTCACCCGGCTCGCGAACGGGAACACCCTCGTGAGCCTGAGGAACTTCAACCTCATCGCGGAGGTCGACCCGGCCGGGAAGGTCGTGCGGACCATCGGGGAAGGCCTCATCACGGAGCAGCACGACCCCGAGGTCCAGCCGGACGGGAACATCCTCATGATGGACCTGCCCCTGCCCAACGCGGCTATCGAGATGGCCCCGAACGGCACCATCGTCTGGCGGTATACCCTTCTCGACAGGAACGAGTATCCCGCGAGGGATGCCGACCGGCTCCCCAACGGGAACACCCTTATCACCGCAGCCGACCGGATCCTCGAAGTAACCCCCGATAAGGAGGTTGTCTGGCAGCTCAGGCTGAAGGACGTGATCTTCACCGACCGGCAGTCGGCCCAGACCCGCGGGTTCTACAAGGCGGAGCGGGTGAGTGATGGGCTTATTTCAGGTGGGTGAACAACACCCGCGAGCAGGAGTTTTCACCGACGGATGGGAGCGATAATGATTTCTCCTCCCGTCCCCTACGGGGATATGGGATGACTTCACTCAGGGTCACACCAGATACCAAACTTCGGCTGGACAGGCTGATGTTAAACCCGGAGGACTCCAGTGATACTATCATCAATCGTCTCATCGATTTTTACGAGGACGACGACCACCTGACCAGGGAAGATGTCGAGGGGATCAAGGGGGCCCTCCGGGAGCTGAAAGAGGGCAGGTTCTTCACCCACGAGCAGGTGAAGGAGGAGTTCGCCCCGGGCCGGGAAGAGCCCCCTGCTCCCATCGGCGATCCCCAGGCGGTGAAAGACATGGAGGAGATCTTTTCGGGGACTGCGAAGAAGGTCCTCGATCCGGAGCTCACCAAGCCTGAGCCTGGCGACACCGACCCCGGTGATATCCACGAGATCGAGGGGTTTGATACGAGAGGGAGATCCCGGACCCCCCACCTGGATTCCCTCTGAGGCCGACCTGGTCCCCATCCTTTCATTTTCATCGCGGCGATGCAGGATCTGTCTTTATATATCCACACATGTAGATCATTGTATGCAAACGTCCTCACTCCGGGTCAACCCGAGGACCAAGTCCCGTCTTGAGAAGCTGAAGGTGCACCCGAGAGAATCCTATGACAAGGTCATCGATCGCCTCATCGATTCCTACCATGATGACGAGCCCCTGACCGAGGAGGAGATCAAGGGGATCGAGGAGGCCCTCCAGGACCTGAAGGAGGGCCGGCTCTACACTCACGAACAGGTGAAAAAGAAGCTCGGGCTGTCCTGAATGCCCTTTACCCTCATCTATACCTCCCGGGCCCTGAAAGACCTGGAGAACTTATCCAGAGCGGTGAACAGGAGGATTGTCATGACGCTCGAGCGGCTGGCGGAGGAGGATGATCCGGAATGGTCGGTGAAGCGTTTACAGGACTCCCCCCTCTATTCACTCCGCGTGGGACCATACCGTGTCATCCTGGATATCCGGCGGGAGAAGATTACCATCTTCGTCCTTCGGGCCGGGCCGAGGAGGACCGTTTACCGTGACCTTTGAAGGAAACCCGAGGCATGGTCAGATCCGTGCCATCATCTTCGACATGGACAACACCCTCTTTGACTTCGTCGCGGCGAAGCAGCACGCCTGCCGGGAGGTCGCGAAGTTCCTCGGCCGGGACGACTGGGAGGCGCTCTTCTCCTGCTTCCTCAACTCCCCCCACGGCTTCGAGAGCCACGAGAACATCAAAGACTACTTTGACCTCTGCGGTTTACTGGAGGAGTGCAGTGCCAAACAGAATCCCGGTATGCCGGGTGAAAGACAGGACGGTTCCCCGAGGACCTGCTCCATTACAGGTGAAGGATGCAACCCGGGGAGGATCCGCGATGAAGAAGGAGAAGAAAGGGGCAATTTTCCCGGGGAACCCCCTTCTCCTGGGAAGAAAATTCCGCCAGCCACTTCCCCTCCCCATGATCAGAGAAATGGGCAGCTCCCGTCCGCCTGCGGCGGCTCCTTCACATGGGAGGTGCATTCAACCCAGCCCTCCAGCAAGGAAACCAATCCCGTGGGATCAGGGAATCTCCTCGCCGACAAGTCCCTCTACTGCAACGAGGTCTTCTCCCGCTGCTGCACTATTTACGAGGCCGAGAAGGTCCGAGTACTTTCGCCCTACCCCGGCGTCCGCGAGACCCTCGGGGAACTGAAGCGGCGGGGCTTTCCCCTGGCAATCGTTACCGATGCGTACAACGGGAACGCCCTCGCCCGGCTCCGGAAGACGGATCTTTTTGATTTCTTTGATTTCATTATTTCTTACGATATGACCGGTGCGAAGAAGCCGGCGCCGGATGCGTTTTTGTTAGCGTTGAAGAAATTGGAGACTTTGCCGTCAGAGACTTTACTTGTCGGCGATAGCCTTAGGCGGGATATTGCACCAGCTCAAGCGCTAGGGATGATTACGGCGTATGCAGCTTATGGAGACCGGAATGTCCGGACTGGCGATCCCCCTAACTGCCGGCCGGATTATGTCCTGACGAATATTGAGGAGATGGTGGGGTTGGTGTAACCGCGGGATGTCGAGGACGCGGAAAGATCCAGAGGTTTTGCCCCCGGAGATCTCCTGAGAGTCAGGGTAAAGCAGTCGGGACCTCGATATTTCCGGATCGGAAACAAAATGTTTCCGGATCAGAAACACGGTCAGTCCGGCCATTCCCAACCATGGCTGCGGTGGGTCTCCCGCGAGGGAGGCCGTATCCGCGAGAGACTCTATCTCCTCAAGAACGCAGGATTTTCTTCGGAAGATAGAGTACTCCGACTTTGAGCTGTACGATACAGGCTCAGTGTAAGGTTATCCTGCATTGCCTCAGGAGCGATAGGGCTGATGTAAGGTTATCACCGGTTGACTTAGGATGGCAACGGGATCGATAAGGTTATTCGATGTTGACCTGGAGAAAGGGGCTGGTTTTGATGGTACTCCTGGTTGACTTAGGGGCCGATGCTCTATATAAGTGAACTTTTGTTGACTTACAAGACAATTTATAATGTTACAGGCCGGAATAGTACGTATGGATACGTACTCTGAGAACAGAGCGGGTGTTTTTGTTCACCAGGACGGGGGATATGACACATTTATCCCGCGCCCGTTACCTCCAAGAGGCCTGGATCTTGATGAGGGCCTATTATTCCTGCTTTCAAAGGCTGATAGTGCACTGGCACGCCTGGATGGTGTCACCCAGGTCCTCCCGAACCCCGACCTGTTCGTCGCGATGTACGTGAAGAAAGAGGCGCTTTTGAGTTCCCAGATCGAGGGTACGCAGGCCTCGCTCCAGGGTGTCCTGGAATTCGAAGCCCATATGAAACCGAGAGATGATATCAACGAGATACGGGAAGTCCTGAATTACATCAAGGCCCTGCATCACGGCATCGAGAAGCTGGAATTTTCAGAGGTATCTCTCGATTTGATCCACGAGATCCACAGGTTCCTGATTAAGGGAACCAGAGGGACGCACAGGCTCCCCGGTCAGCTCCGGAGGGTACAGAACTGGATAGGCCTTCACGGAGGCACGATCCATGATGCCGTATTCATTCCCCCGCCACCGGAGAAAGTCCCGGAGTTGATGGGAGACCTGGTACAGTTCATCCAGGCCGGAGACAAAACTCCGACCCTCGTCAAGGCCGCACTCATCCATGCCCAGTTCGAGACGATCCATCCTTACCTGGATGGAAACGGGAGAATGGGAAGATTACTGGTAACCTTTTACCTCTGTAGTGAAGGCGTATTATCGAGACCCCTCTTATACCTGAGTTATTACCTGAAGAAGAACCGCGAGAGGTACTATTCACTCCTCAACGAGGTCCGGCACCAGGGAAACTGGGAGGCCTGGCTGGAGTTCTTCTTCCAGGGGGTCATCGAGGTCTCCGGCAACTCGATCGAGACTGCAAAGCGGATCATCCAGCTGAAGGGCGAGTTGATCGAGAAGCTCCTGGAGAGCAATATCAGCGGCGTTCATGCAGTCAAACTGGTGGACGACCTGTTTGATCATCCGGTCATGACCATTGCACAGGCTGCCGATGCCCTGAGGATCAGCCGCCAGGCGGCCACGAAACTGGTGGGTAAATTCGAGAGAATCGGCATCTTAAAGGAGATCACCGGAAAGGAGCGGTATAAAAGGTATCTCTTTATCGACTATGTGAAGATCATCGAGGAAGGTACGCGAACCTGATGAATTCCAGCCGGGCACAAGCCCGTCTTCCCGGATAAAAAGACCGAAAAAGACCTTCACAGAAGAGTTCCCCTACCCCCGCATCCCCGAGACCCACCTTCCCGATTCTCCCCACAGCAGGGTCCTGGAGCCCTGCCCCCTTATCCCTGAGACCCTGACGGAACTCAGGTGGCGGGGCTTTCCCATGGCCGTCGTCACCGATGCGCACAACGGGAACGCCCTCGCCCGGCTCCGGAAAACGGATCTTTTCTGCTATTTTGATTATGTAATTTCTTATGATATGACCGGCGCGAAGAAGCCGGCGCCGGATGCGTTCCTGCTGGCGTTGAAGATGTTACAGACGTTGAATCGTCGGAGACGTTACTTGTTGGAGATAGCCTCAGACGGGATATCGCACCCGCACAGATGGGAATGATTACGGCGTATGCGAAATACGGAGATCGGAATATACGGACCGGCGATCCACCTACCTGCCGGCCGGATTATGTGCTCACGACCATCGAGGAGCTGGTGGGGTTGGTGTAAATGTGATGTACGCGTTAAAATATACTCCAAATTATAAAAAATAAACTTCCAAAAACTTATATCAAACTTCCACATATGCTAATTTATGACGTCTTCTTTCCTTAAGGAAATCAGTACCATAGATTCATATAATTATAATTTTCCTGCAATCCGTGGTATCCAAGCTGGGAGAGAATATTACCTCTCAATGTGCCCGTTAAAGCTAATCCCGAAAATCTTTCTGTACGATGAATCTTCGCTTCCAGCCCAGTTGAGAGCACAACGTACCTTAAATCATGCAAGGATACCAGAAATTGCTAATTATATTGTAAATAATCCAAAGGACTATGTTTTTTCCGCAATCTCTGCCTCAATCAGTGGTGCACCGGTCAAATTTATTCCAGCGGGGGACAACGGTATGGAAACCAAAATCGGAGCGATCGTTATACCGATGGATGCCCAATTTATCATCAATGATGGGCAGCATCGGCGAGCTGCGATTGAGGCTGCCCTCAAAGAGCGACCCGAACTAGGTAATGAAGCCATTGCAGTGGTATTTTTTATCGATGCCGGTTTAAAACGAAGCCAGCAAATCTTTTCCGATCTCAACCGCCACGCAATCCGGCCCACCAAATCAATTAGTATCCTTTATGATTACCGAGATCCCTTTGCACGGTTTGTGTTGGATCTTGCAGATACACTTCCTATTTTCAAAGGCATTACTGAGCTCGAAAAGACCAGCATATCTAATCGTTCCACCAAAATGTTCACATTATCCAGCATTTATCAGGCAACAGCTGAACTTCTGGGGAAGAAGAGGAAAATAAAAAAAGTTACTCCCGATGAGAGCACCATCGCGCAGGAATTTTGGATAGAGGTAACTACAAACATTCCAGAATGGGAACAATTGATTAAACAAACTGTATTGAGCAGTGAACTCAGAACTGAATTTGTCCACGCACATGGTATCGCTCTCCATGCACTTGGGATTGCTGGACATGCACTTATCAAGATATACCCTCATGATTGGAAAGAGCAGTTAAAAATGCTGCAATTGATAAATTGGTCCCGCTCAAATGAGCAGATATGGGAAGGACGTGCGATGAATAACGGGAGAATTTCCAAAGCGCATATGAACCTTACCCTAACAACAAACTATCTCAAACAGATAATGAAAATACCACTCACTGCTGAGGAAACCAGGATGGAGAAAAGATTCCTGAAACAAAATCCCGAGCATGCGTTATGATCCAGCATACGCTCAATGGCAAACCAATGTCTGTCTTTGATGGAAAAGGGCTGGAAAACATCCATCATGAGATTCGGGAAGTCTATCTTAGTGACAACCGGCCATGGGTAATAGGGTATAGCGGGGGAAAAGATTCGACGACCGCGCTTCAGCTCGTTTGGTATGCATTATCTGAACTTCCCGAAGAAAAGCGAACTAAACCGGTCTTTGTCATCTCTTCGGATACGCTCGTTGAGACTCCAGTGATTGTGGATTATATCACCACGACGCTTGAAAGAATCAATAAAAAAGCAATTGAAACAGAGATGCCTTTTAAAGCGGTAAAGCTGTATCCACGAATTTCTGATTCTTTCTGGGTAAATTTAATCGGGAAGGGATATCCAGCACCAAGTACTCAGTTCCGTTGGTGTACCGAGCGGTTAAAAATTAAAACTGCCGATCGGTTTATTCTTGAAAGTGTAACAAAATTTGGAGAAGTTGTTCTTATTTTGGGGGTGCGGAAGGGAGAGAGTGCAACACGAGATCAGGTAATGAATCTGTATAAAATACAAGGCTCGAAGCTCTCTCATCACTCACGGTTCCCTCAGTCATATGTTTATACACCCATCGAGGATTTTACGGTTAATGACGTTTGGACATATCTTTTACAGAAACCCTCCCCCTGGGGCAACAATAACAGGGATCTCGTCGCCCTCTATAAGACTGCTCAAGATGGGGAATGCCCTCTCGTCGTAGATAAGACCACAGCGCCATGCGGTAACAGCAGGTTTGGATGCTGGGTATGTACGGTTGTCCAAAAGGATCGGAGTATGGAGGCACTTATTGAGAGTGGAGAAGAATGGCTCGAGCCGCTCCTCGAATTTCGTAACGAACTTGCAGAGACTCAGATCCCAGAGAAGAAACATTTGTACCGTGATTATCGACGAATGGACGGCAAAGTAAAAATCATGAAAAAGGGAGATGGCCTGGAAATAATCCGCGGACCATACACACTTGATATTTCAAAGAAAATGTTGAGAACATTGCTGGAAGCCCAAATTAGTGTTAGGAAAAATGGGCCAAATCCGAATTTAACCTTAATTTTACCAGAAGAATTGTTCGAGATTCGGCGCATCTGGCTAACTCAACGGAGTGATTGGGAAGATTCAGTCGTTCATATCTACAAAGAAGTGACAGGTGAAAACCTCGAATGGGCGAAGGATGATCTGGGAACCTTTTCCCAGACGGAAAAAGAATTATTAAAAAATATATGCGAAGAACGTAACATACCCCTCAGGCTCGTAACGAAGTTACTCGATGTCGAACAACAATTACAGGGGATGAATAGGCGTTCATCAATTTATATAAGAATTAATGAGGTACTCGGAGAAGATTGGATCAGTGAGGAAGAAGTAAGAAAAGTAATGGTGAAACCAGGTGCCATTGATTCCCGCCGTCATATCAAGCACATCTGAGGGTATATGCTTCTAAAATCAATCAGTATCGAAAACATTCGAATTTTCAAAGGGTCCCATACCCTTGACCTTGCACCCTTACATCAAGCTAACACCCATAAACCGATCATTTTGATCGGTGGAATGAACGGGGCTGGAAAGACCACGCTTTTTGAATCTATCTTTCTCTGTCTCTATGGGCAATATTCTCCTGGTACAAGGATAACCAAAACAAAATATGAGCATTATGTCGAACAGATGGTTGCTTGGAATAAATATTCAGAAATTCCATTAAATCCTGCAATCGAGGTGATATTCGAGTTTTCGCATGCTGGTAATACTCATACCTATACAGTCAAAAGAGAGTGGACAGTAAAACCCAGATTTATCGAAAAACTTACCGTGAGAAGAGACGGTCAGATTCTTTCAGATCTAGAAAGTGATCAATGGCAAGATCTATTAAATGAATTGATACCACCAAGATTTGCCCGGCTCTTTTTATTTGATGGGGAAAAAATTCAGAATCTCGTTGAAGATAATGCCGATAATTACTTCCTTCAAGATTCGTTTAAATCTATGCTCGGCCTCGACTTAGTTGAGAGGTTGAAAGCAGATCTAGGGATATATCTTAGCCGTTACATTAAAAGTAAAGAACTCAATCATTTTACCGAGAAATTAGAGAGTATTGATACACGGATTAGAGAAATTGAGGGGAAAAAAGATCTATGCCAGCAAGAAAAGGCACATATCCAGAGCCGGTATGATCAGATTCAAGGTGAGATCGAACGTCAAGAACAGATCCTTGCAAGTGAAGGGGGTAGTTTTGCTCGAAAGCGTGAAGAATTTAAGACCCAAAAAAACCAATTAGATCAAGAGATAACCTGGACTGAGAACGAGATCCGCAATATCTGTACTGGTTTATTCCCCTTTTCCATTACTCCAAAATATTGTACACTTCTGAAAAAGCACCTTATCGACGAAGATCAAGTTCAAACTCGCCAAAGATCTCAAGAGGCTATCCAGTTATACCTGGATGAGTTAAGAAAATCGATAGAGACATTGGCATTTTGGTCGGATCTCAAAATCTCCTCAGCACAACAAGCGAAAATTAGGGAAAAATTCTCAGCCCTTATCAGTCAACATTTGGCCGTCAATGACCATCCCGAAAATATTCCATTAATCCATCATCTTTCCCAATACGAATATCATAATTTATTGGAGTGGATCAGAGAAGCGACAACAAATGTCCCCAAACAAATGCATGATCTCTCCCTGCAACTTGAAAATCTCACTTTAAAACGCACGAAATTGACAGAGAGGATTAATAAAGCTCCATCTGATGATATTATCGGTCCTTTTATCCAAAAATTGAATGAATTGCATAAGGATTTGGGACAACTCACCGAAATGCTGAGGAAAACCGAAGAGACGATTAAAGAATTCGATCTCCAATTAATAGAACTTGAGAGACTGAAGGAAAAGCAGAATGAAGAAATTGAGGATATTAAAAGTAGCTCGGTTAAAATGAGCCTTGCCCAGCAAGTGACCCTTATCCTAAACGACTATGTAAAAGAGCTTCAACGACAGAAAATTTCACAATTAAGTGATAATATTCTGGCATGTTTCACACGGCTGATCAGAAAAGACGATTATATAAAAGATATTGTGATCGATGAAAATTATAGCATTACCCTCTATGAACCGGATGGACATGCGATCCCCAAAGAGCTGCTATCCGCTGGCGAGAAAGAGATATTCGCAGTCTCATTGCTCTGGGGTTTGACACTTACATCGGGGCGACAGTTGCCTTTTATTATCGACACACCTTTAGGGAGACTTGATAGTGAGCATCGGGGCAACCTTGTTATGGATTTCTTCCAGCACGCAGGAGACCAAATGATCATCTTCTCCACAGACACTGAAGTAGATAAAGAATATTTCCGAGTACTTCAACCATTTATTACTCGGGCCTACCATTTGGATTATTCGAAAAAGGAACGTCAAACAAAAATTTCTCCCGGATATTTCTGGGAGAGTGAACCTTTGGAGATCCCAACATGAACTTTAACAGGGTTCGCATCAGTACGAGTGCAACAATCCGTTTGAAGCAATTACAAATTCGGACTGGGCTAACGCCTAACATTCTCTCCAGAATTGCAATCTGTTATTCGCTTAACGATCCTGCAATCCCCAATCCCAACGACTACGATGAAAGGGGGATGGAGATGAACCGATTTACCCTCACAGGAGATTGGGATTCCTTTTTCATAGCTTTAGTCATGGAACGTTGCATTCAAGATGGACTAGATCCCGAAAAAGATCTCGCTGATCAGTTACGTGCACATCTCAATAGAGGCGTATACGGAATATTCTCACGAATCAAAGGATTAGGGGATTTCCAATCATTACTCACCCAGGAGGCCCCGGGAATCAAAACAAGTTAATGTGTGAGATGTGATCTATGGAAATTAAACGCCCGATATACATGGATTATCATGCGACGACTCCCGTTGACCCTCGAGTTCTCGAAACGATGCTCCCTTATTTTTCCGACTTATTTGGGAATGCGGGAAGTATTGACCATCTATTTGGGGCGACTGCAGCCGATGCAGTGAAAAAAGCCCGTGATCAGTCCGCTCACATTCTCAATGCTCATTCTGATGAGATAATCTTCACAAGTGGCGCAACGGAATCAAATAACATTGCAATCCTAGGCGTTGCGAAACAATACGCTGAAAAGGGGGATCATATCATAACCTGTGCGACAGAGCATAAGGCAGTTCTCGACACCTGTAAATATCTCCAGAAAATCGGAAAAACCGTCACATTTCTTCCCGTTGATCAGTATGGATTGATTGATGTTGCCCAGCTCGAATCTGCCATTACCGACAGGACTATTCTTATAACAATCATGTCAGCGAACAATGAGATCGGGACTATCGCTCCAATAAAAGAGATCGGAAAGATTGCTCATGATAATAGAGTTATTTTCCACACAGATGCAGCCCAGGCTGTTGGTCACTTCATGATTGATATTGAAGCAATGAATATCGATCTCCTCTCTTTTTCAGGTCACAAAATTTACGGACCGAAAGGGATTGGTGGGTTATACATCAGACGGAGAAATCCGAAAGTAAAACTCACTCCCATTATCTTTGGGGGCGGGCAAGAGAAGGGCCTTCGATCCGGAACATTGAATGTACCCGGGATCGTGGGGTTTGGGAAGGCACTCGCAATTGCAGAGAAAGAAATGAAAGACGAGGATGAGCGATTCCGGAAATGGACGCTGGAAATGTTTGATGCATTCAAAGAATTATTTCCTTCTCTGCTTTTAAATGGGCATCCGACCAAACGGCTTGCTCACAATTTGAATGTTTGTTTCCCTGGCATTGAAAGCAAAGCATTGATCCATCTATTGAAAGACGATCTTGCAATTTCTTCTGGTTCCGCATGTACGACCACGAGCGTCGAACCATCGCATGTGCTAAGAGCAATAGGCGTTCCCGAAGATTTAATCCATTCCGCAATCCGATTTGGAATTGGTAGATTTAATACTAAGGAAGAAATTAAGTTTGTTGTCGAAAGGGTTACATCAAGTATAAATAAATTGATAAATATTAGGTAATTTTTCTTATGCATTTTTATAATTAAATGATAATGATAATCTTTTTATAAAAACAAAGAAAATAAGATTTAATAATTACATGATAATTAGAGAGTGATAGCGATAAGATGTCATTGGACTCTTTGGATCTAAAATATTCTTATGATTCTGATGAAGACGATATTCTGAATGATTTTTATATTCCCGCCTTGTCTAATGCTATATCTTATAAAAGAATTTCTGGTTTTTTTTCATCTAATGCTCTGGCTATCGCAGCTAGGGGGATAGCATATTTTATTAAAAATGATGGCGATTTTCGCCTAATCACTAGTGTACAATTATCGGAAGAAGATTTTACGAAGATAAAAGAAACTACACAGAATCAGATGTTGTTTTATCTGGAAGAGAAATTTTTAGAAGAGGTTGATGCATTAGAAAATGAGTTGATGAGAGATCATGTAAAAATGATGGGTTGGATGCTGAAAACGGGGCATTTGGAAATGAAAATTGCATTAACTGCAGGAGGGATACAACATCAAAAGATTGGTATTTTTGAGGGCAATGAAGGTCACACTGTATCATTTAGTGGTTCGGATAATGAAACAAAGAAAGGATGGATTGATAATATTGAGGAATTCCATGTTTTTTGTTCTTGGCGTCAGAATGAAATGGAACATATTAATGACATAACCAGAAGATTTGATAAATATTGGCATGATAAAGCACAGAGGGCCCGAGTATTTCCGATTAGTGAGGCAATAAAAGATAAATTGATTAAAATTGCTCCAAAAGATGATGATGAATTTGAGACGTTATCCCTTGATACTACAAGGAATCTCCTTGCGAAGCATAAGGATAGTATAACGAAGAGAAAGAAGCAGGCGGGACCTATTTCAAATAATAAAAATAAGTATTTGAGTTTAAGAAACTATCAAAAAGATGCCGTCGATGCTTGGTTTGAAAATAAGAGAAAAGGAATTTTCGAGATGGCTACCGGAACAGGGAAAACAGAAGCTGCAATTGGTGTAATTGACCGTTTGATAAATTCCAAAGAGAAAATTATAATTATTATCACTGTTTGGGGGCAGTCTCTTTTAGAGCAATGGATAAATAAATTAAAATTTTATGGTTATGGTGTTAAAGGTGCTTCTTCGGATCAAAGATATTCAAATTGGCAAGAAGAATTAGGGAGAGATATCTTAAACGTTTCTTGCGGTTATCGAAATCATTCAATCGTTGTTACAACGTATCAAACATTCTCTTCCAAGAAATTTACTGATTTGATACAAAAAATGCAAGGAAATGTTCTCCTTATCTGTGATGAAGTTCACCACGTTGGAGCTCCGGAACTTCAAAAAGGCCTTGTTGAAAACTATAATTTCCGTCTAGGTTTAAGTGCAACGCCCGATCGTTGGTTCGACGAAATTGGAACAGCACTAATCAGATCATATTTCGATAAAACAGTCTATGAATTTTCGATGAAAAAGGCCATGGATGAAATTAATCCAGATACTGGAAAACCATATTTATGTTCTTATAAATATTATCCAATTCTTGTTGAACTGAGCGCCGAAGAAAATGAAGAATATATTAAATTAACTAAGGAGATTGGAAGAAGATATCATACTACTAAACTGCGGAAAATTGATGATGAAAAATTAACAGGATTACTTATCAAGAGATCAAACATTAAGAATAATGCTCATGCAAAATATGACGAATTAAAAATAATTGTTCCGAGATTTATAAATCAAATGAATTATTGTCTTATCTATTGTTCAGGAAAACAAATGGATTACATAAAATTACTATTGAACCAATATAAAATCATTTATCACGAATTCACTCAATATACAACCCCTAAAATTCGTCAAGATATATTGTTAAAATTTGAAGAGGGGAGAAAATCTGGAGGATATGATGTTCTATTGGCAATAGATTGCCTAAATGAAGGAATAGATATCCCCTCTGCCCGCATGGGAATATTTTTAGAGAATAGTCAAAATCCAATAGAGTTTATACAAAGAAGAGGGAGATTATTACGACCCCATGCAGACAAAAAAGAAGCAATATTATTCGATTTTATCGTTATCCCCAATTTTTACGGATTAGAGGAAAACTATAAAGAACTTGAAAAACGAGAACTCCAAAAGGAGTATAATCGATTGGTTGAATTCGCAAAATTAGCAAAAAACACTCAGGAAGCTCTTAAAGTCATGGAAAAAATTGCCGATGAATATAACCTCGTTGTGATGAATGGGTGATGTTCATGAAAAAGAAAATGAATACAAGGATCCTCAAAAAAATTGAAGATTCAGATCTAGATACTCCAATCAAGGAATTGCTCGTTGATATTATGGAATTTGAATCTCAATGGGTTAAGGGGAGTAGTTATTCTGAGTACTATCGAAAAAAAATTGAAAAGGCAATTGCTATAAGGAGAACTTAATATGACAAAAATAATGAATATTACTATTGAGAATTTTCGCCCGTTTTTTGGGATAAATAATTTAGAATTCTCATCCGACAGTAATAAGAATTTTAATGTGGTTTTTGCCGGAACTGGGAGTGGAAAAACCTCTGTATTGGACGCCATTTCGTGGTGTTTATTTGGAAAAGAGTATCACAAACAGCTACCCAAAGATACCTTACTAAATGATAAAAAACGGGATGAATTAAAGAAAGAAAAAATTGCTGATGTTCGTGTAGAAATAATAATGGGGGAAAAGCAAAATAACATTGAATTCATTTTCAATAGAAAAATATCATTTATAAAAAAATCGGATAAAAGCGTGACAATTTTACCTTCTTCAGAAAAATTTCATGCAAAACTTAAGGATGCACGTAATAATTTAATCGATGCTGCAGATCCGAGCGTTGTTGTAAATTGGGTATTTCCTGAGAGAATTCATCATCTCTTTATGTTTGATGGCGAAAAGCTACAGGATTTTTTTGAAACCGATAATATCAAAAATACAGAACATGCGATCAAAGACATTACACAAATGGATCAACTCGACAACGCCGTAGCACATTTAATTCATAGTTCAAAGGAATTTTTAACGAAAGAAGAGATGACCGATCCCCAAATACAACAACTAGAGGATTTCATTGACAGTGTTCGAAAACGAGTTCAAGATAATCGTCTTGAGGAAGAATCAAGAAAAATTTCTTTAGAAGAAGCTAAAAAGGCGTTCGAAGCGGCAGATGAACAATTGAAAAGAATTGATTTTGATGATAAAGGACTTTTAGAAGAAGAGAGATCGATTCAGGGAAGAATAAGCAATTCGGAATTAAAAATAAAAGAAATTGAAATTAACCGATTTCATCACTTATTACAAGGAATCCCTACGATATTCTGCAAGAAAGAATTAGAGAGAGCAGTTCAAAAAATCGACAAGAAGTATGAATCAGGTGAATTGCCTTCTGATGTCAAAGTTGAATTTATTAATAAATTACTGGAAAAACAAAGATGTATTTGTAAAACGCCACTCATAAAAGGGTCAGAGGCACGAAAATTTGTTGAAGCTTATAAAAATGCTGCCCCACTCTCAAACTATGAGGACGAAATCAGACACGGACAAGCTGAAATCAAATCAATGCTAAAAGAAATAAACCAATTTTTTGAGAAACGTGTAGATTATTATAAACAACTAGAAGAGACGAAACAATCATTGGATGATGATAAACAGAGATTTGAAAGTATTAAAAAGAAAACTGAAAGTATAAATAATCCTGAAATTCAAAGATTACGATCTCTAAAAAGTTTTCATTTGGGTGAAATGCAAAGATATAATAAAGAAATAGGGGGCATCCAAAATAAAATTTCGGAAGATGAAGACGCAATACTCAAATTGGGAAAACAAAAAATGAAGTTGGAGAAAGAATCGATTAAAAACAAAGCAATGCGGGAAAAATACGAAATTTGTGAAAAAGCATTATCGTTTTTGGAAAACACTCAAAAAAATCTCCTGGTTGAACTTAAAAAAGATATCGAACAAAGAACCAATTCTATTTTTAAAGAGAGCGTTATTGAGCCGAGAGTTAAGGAAGTAATCATTTCTGATTTTTATGAATGCCAAGTTCTCGATACTAGCGGATTGAATATATACCCTACTCTTTCCAGTGGTCAAAAGCAAGGTTTGGCTACGGCCTTTATGATCGCACTACGTAGAGACTCTGGCTTCGACTCCCCGATTTTGATTGATTATCCTTTTGGTAGAATTGATCCTCGCTCCACAGCAGAATTTATTGATGTGTTGAAAAAAATATTAGCTGACGTTCAGGTGATTTTCTTTTTAATTGAAGGGAAAGAATATAGTGACTCTGTGAAAGCTCAAATGCAAGATCGTTTAGGATCACTATATGAAATTTGTAAATTAAAAGATGAGAAAATGAGTGAGGTGATTAAGCATGCCCGAAACTGAGGCACCTCGCGATTTAGCAATTGATAGTTCAAAACATGGATTTTATGAGCGAATTAAAAAAGGGGAATATATACCCGAATTAAAAGGCTACGAAATGGCATATTTATTTGCCATTGCAATGGCCTATGGTGTACATTATAAAAAACGCAAACCACTACGTCCTGGCCATATTAAACGATCAATCAGCAGGAATATGATCGATAAAGAATTTTCTTGGCTAATAAGGGCTATTGCTATAAGTGCGTTGGATGAAGGCGTGGACATCATTCCCGATCGCACTCAAATCTATAAAATTGCTGAAGAATACGCAAATGGCGGTATTGAAATTATTGAAGAGGAAATAACAAATATCAAACAATTTGAGTTGGATATGGAGTTAGAATTAAATAAAATAATGGGTGAAATTGCCTCAAAAACCGAAAAAACGGATAAAATACAAACGATTCCTATTCAACCAAAACATGAATTAGAATCCATGCTCGATGCTTTCGAGGTTAGAATTCGAAAATTCATTGATAGCAAACTGACAGAGAATAAAGCCGATTATTGGTCTGATATTAATTTGGATTTCAAAAAAGATATTGATCAGAGAATTCGGGATTATCTTGTAAAGAATCCATCATTAAATTCAGAGGATATTAAGCCCCTTGAATTTTTTACGATGGGAGAATATTATAAAATTATGAAATTTTATTGGATGGTGTTTGAATCTATTTTTAGATCTAAGACCGAGCTGGAGAAACATTTTCGAAATATCAATGAATTACGAAATTGCTTTAAACATGTTCGTGAACCAACTATTACAGAAAAGAAATTAGGGGAAGCTTCATTAATTTGGTTCGAAACAATACTAAATAAATAAAAACCAAAATTTATTAGAATTGTGGTATTATTCGAGCCACCAATCCCCATAATTTATGAATTCTGACTCTATTGAGCTCGATAATCTGTTCGATCAGTCTTCTCCCGCCCGAATAAATAATCTGGATGGACAGACATTAATATATACAAATACCTCATCGCTCTCGAAAAAACGGATACCGCCATGCGCTCCCTCCTCATCCTCAGCGGCGGGGTGGACAGCACCACCCTGCTGTACGATCTGCTCCACCAGGGGTACGAAGTAGAGGCCGTCACCTTCGACTACGGCCAGAAACACAAGAAAGAGATCGAGTTCGCGAGGAAGACCTGCAAGAAACTGAACGTCCCCAATTCCGTCCTGGATCTCAAAATCCTAAACGAGGTCGCCCCGTCCAGCCTGACAAGGGACTCCTGGGAGGTCCCCGAAGGGCACTACACCGAGGATTCGATGAAGCAGACCGTGGTCCCGAACAGGAACATGATCTTCCTCTCCGTTGCAGCGGCCCGGGCCATCGCGGGCGGCATCCCGCACCTCTTCTACGCGGCCCACTCGGGGGACCATGCCATCTACCCGGACTGCAGGCCGGCCTTTGTGAGCGCCATGGAGACGGCCCTGCACCTCTGCGACTGGACCGATATCACCCTCCATGCCCCGTACCTGAACCTCACCAAGGCCGATATCGTGAAGCTGGGCACCGGGCTCGGGGTCGATTACTCCCTCACCTGGACCTGCTACCGGGGAGAGAGACTCGCCTGCGGGTTGTGCGGCTCCTGCACGGAGCGGCTGGAGGCGTTCAGGATAGCGGGAGTGGAGGACCCGTTAACCTATGGTTAAACTCAGGTGTTGGCCTGTTTATCGACTACTAAAGAATACTAAAATATACTAAATTAGTAGTTCATCCGGCGTTGAATAATGTTGACTTCTTATTCAGCATCCAATCGGAAGGTGAGTAGCTTGCGAATTCTTCTTCCGGTAATCTCAACCCTCATATAGGGCATCGCCCCAATCCTGATCTTGACCATTGATGAGGAAAAATCAGATCTTCTCGGGGAAACCATCCCTTGAGGAAATCCAGGCAATACTCCGCAAGCACCTGCCGGAGCTGAGGCGGGAGTATGGGGTCAGGTCTCTGGGCATCTTCGGTTCCTATACCCGCGGGGATGCAAAGAAGGGGAGTGACCTGGATATCCTCGTCGAATTCGAGAGGATCGGGACGCTCCTCGAATATATCCGGCTGGAGGATACCCTCACCGATCTACTGGGTGTGAAAGTCGATCTGGTGGACCGATCCACGCTGAAACCCGGCATCAAATCCCGGATCCTGCGTGAGACCATCCCTCTATGAAACCCGGCAGGAGCTACCGGATTTATCTGGAAGACATGCTCCGGGCAACTGAGAAGGCGCTCTCATTCACCGAGGGAATCGAATATCCCGCCTTTGAGAGGGACGACGAGAAGATCTTCGCCGTCACTCATGCGGTCGAGATCATCGGGGAAGCGGCAAAGCAGGTGCCGGCACAGATTAGGAACCGTTATCCGGAGATACCCTGGAAACAGATAGCAGGTATGCGGGACAAGCTCATCCACGCTTATTTCGATGTGCATACCCGCCGGCTATGGGAAACCGTCAGGGAAGACCTGCCTGGGCTCCGATCCGCCCTCATCCAGATCCTCAAGGATGAAGGAGAGGACAAACCAGACGTGTGACCCTTTCCCGGGTTATTGTCCGCGGCCCACTCGGGGGACCATGCCATCTACCCGGACTGCAGGCCGGTCTTTGTGAGCGCCATGGAGACGGCCCTCCACCTCTGCGACTGGACCGATATCACGCTCCATGCCCCCTACCTGCACCTCACCAAGGCCGATATCGTGAAGCTGGGCACCAGGCTCGGGGTCGATTACTCCTTACCGGGACCTGCTACAGGGGAGAGGCCCTCGCCTGCGGGTTGTGCGGCTCCTGCACGGAGAGGCTGGAGGCGTTCCGGATCGCCGGGATCGAGGACCCGGTGGAGTACGGGTGAATCCGATGCCTGAAGAAAGGGATGGAGAAGAGAGCGATTGCCTCCTGGCCCTCGAACGGCTTCAGAACGAGGAGGACCTTGTCATATCATCGGATAAAATACGGAACCAGATTATTCTCAGGGATTGAAAGTAATCGAGAGGGAATCAGCGTTTCTGTTCCGCCTCCCGCTTCTCCTGATCAGCAATAATCACCTGGATCTGGTTTTGCAGGGGCAGGAGATCCCTTTCGATGATCTCCCAGAGCACCTCGTAATCGATACGGAAGTACCCGTGGACAATGGCATCCCGGAGTCCGGCTGTCTTCCGCCATTCGACGGCAGGATACCTTGCCTTCAGGTCATCAGGAAGATTCTTGACCGCTTCGCCGATAACCTCGAAGTTCCAGACGACGGCATCCTTCCGCATCTCATCTGATGAAAATTCCTCGAAGGACACTCCTTTCCTGAACTTCAGGATTTTGTCAGTCGCATCCTTTATATCATCGAGGAAGTGGAGCACCGTCCTATGCATAGATGACCTCGGAGAGGATCGGTTCCCGCAGGCGGCGCTTGATGGCGTCCTTCATCACCAGGTCTACTTTCCGGCCGAAGAGGTCCTCAAGGTAGAACTTCAGGTCCATGTAGTGATCGAAGGTCTTCTCTCCCTCCCGGAACTCTATCAGAATATCCACGTCACTCTCCGGTTTCTCTTCTCCCCGCACGAAAGATCCGAAGATTCCGATCCGTTCCACTCCGAACCGTTCCCTGATCTCCTGCTCGTGCAGCCGGAGGAGCGAGAGGGGGATTGTCATCGATCTCTGTTTTGGTTCTCCCGCTTTTTATAATTAGGGGGAGCTGCCGAAGATACCCTCAGGAGTTTCATACCTGAACCTCAATGACGGCGGTGAACTTCTCCTGTGAGCTAATAGCGGCGTTGATTTCGTCGAGCATGCCGTACTCCTCGGCATTCTTCAGGTACAGATCGATGGCTTCCCGGATGTTCTCAAGGGCTTGCGATGGAGTGTCCCCGCAGCTCGTCACCTCCAGTTCAGCAGATTTTGCCACGTATGTACCCTTTTCCTCCCATATCGCAATGGTGAAATGATAGCGGGACATCTTTTCCTCTCTAATTAGTTGCATAGCCCTATGATTTTATTTTGGTATTACTCCTTTCGATTGCGAGGGCGGAGGACCCGCTTGAATGCGCAGATTCGTAACCCGCCCATAATGTTGAATATGCCTTCATACACTGTATTCTTCATGCCGCACCGGACCATCAGGATCACGGAGGAGGCATATTCCCGATTGAAGGCACTCAAATCAAACGAGAAGGAGTCCCTCTCCGATGTCATCCTGAAGTTTTACCCGAAGAAGCGGAAGCTCTCTGAGATCATTGCCACTATCAGGCCGAGCGAAGATCTCGCGGACTCTATTGTGCAGGCCTCACGGGAGATTCGGCGATACGTCTAAAAAGGGTTACCCGGCCGCCGGTGTTGGTGTCGGAGTTTGCAAGCTCTTCTCCATGTCGAGGGCGATCTCCATCTCGATCTCCCTCAGTGTCGCATTCTGCGAACCGGTGAGCGACATGGTCGTGAGGTCGCAGTCGCAGGTAATCAGGGCACCGCCGGCTGACGGCACCGCTTTCACCGGGTAAGCGGTCCAGATGTCCTTGAGGCTTGCTATCCATGCTGCCTTCTTCTCGCCGGGGACGCTGGTGTTCTCGATATACCGGATCATCACTCCCTGCTCCTCCTTTCCTGCGACAATGATGAACCAGTGGGGCGTTGCATTGAGAAAGGCGGGATCGATGGTAAACCGGTCCATGAGGTCGTGGACGGATTCGACCGATGTGTCCTGGGAAGGACCGGGGCCTGTCCCCCTCGCCAGCTGCCCCGCCAGCATCGGCGCCATGACCAGGATGCCGAGAACGATGAGCACGAGGATCCCGAGAACGACGATACGCTTCCTCTCCATGCTTCTCACTTCCCCTTCTCTCCCCGCGGATGATATCCTTTTCTTCCGCCGGGACGGTCCCTCCTCCGGGCACCCGATCGGGCACCGGAAACTGATCCCTGTTGATCCGTGCAGGAAGGAGACTCGCGGATTTCAGGGGCCGGGTGGAGCCGTTTCTCCTCTATGGGGATCTCCAGAAGTGTGCCGAAGCCCTCATCATGACTGCGGCAATACACCATAACAGAGGGATAATATGGGAAAGGATTGCGGACTGGATCTCTTCTGGGATTTTGAATTTGACGATATCACCAGCGCCAAACCTCCGGATGCGAAAGGCGTGTACATCATCAGGGTCCGGAAACCGGGTATGCCTCCCAGTGAGATTATCCGGAACCTCAAGCCTCATATCCAACGCCTGGGGTGGGAGATGGCCGGGAAGTATCTCCTTGACCGGATCGGGAGAATCGAGAAGATCGGGGACTGTCCCATCATCTATATCGGGTCCGCCGGAACGAATCCGGGGAGCAGGCATACCCTTGCAGGACGGTACCGGGACCTCGTGAGCCGGCATACCATCCAGTTCCCTATCTGGGCACTCCTCTACTTTGGCTGGGAACTGGACCTCGGGTGGAAGACGGATGAAAACCCGAAAGAACTGGAGAAAGATCTGAAGGAGAGATACGAGACCCGGCAGCGCCGGATCCCCCCGGCACTTGTTGTAAAATGATTCCTGAAAGGGATTCAGAACCTGATCCTCGGGACCTCCCTCTCCCGGAGGTTCGCCTCCATGGTCCAGAACCAGGCCTCGCCGTGGGGGACCCGGAAGATGGCGAGCCGGGTTTCCGACGGGGCGTTCTTCATCGTGTCCTTCAGCCAGGGGCGGTCCCGGTAGAGCCGTTCCTCGAAGGCTGGGTCGGAAAGGAACTCGACCCTGCCGGCCACCCGCATCATCTTCATCCCGGGGCCGGGCGGGGTGCAGAAACAGAGCTCGGCCTGGGTTCTTCTTCAGCTGCCGGTAGATGTCCTTCGTCGAACCGGTGTGGTAGTAGAACCCGGACAAATCGGCAAACCACATCGAGAAGGCCCGGACCCGGGGCTGGTTGCCCTAGGCAGTCCCGATGAAGGTGAGCGGGTACTCCTTCGCGAACTTGATGCAGTCCCCGAGATCCATGGAAAGGATACTGATCATCTGATCCGATAAAAGTTCGGGGTGAAGGAAACAGGACCCGGGCTACCCACGACTTCCTCCGGCCGCCGTACTGAAAAAAACTTATCAGGGAATCTCGCAGGTAAGGCAACCGGTGAGGGTGATCCTCCGGCTCACCCGGCCGCAGGCGTCGGCGTCGCCAGGTACTTCTCCATGTCAAGGGCGATCTCCGTCTCGATCTCCCTCATGGTAGCGTTCTGCGAGCCGGTCAGGCTCATCGTTGAGAGGTTGCAATCGCAGGTGATTATGGTTCCCTGGGCCATGTCCACCGCCTTCACCGGGTAAGCGGCCCAGATCCCCCTCATGGTCGATTCCCACTCGGCCTTCTTCTCCGATGCGACGCTGGTGTTCTCGATATACCGGATCATCGCCTCCTGCTCCTTCTTCCCTGCGACGATGATAATCCAGTGGGGGGTCGCCTGGATGAAGGCTGGATCGATGGTGAACATCCCCAGGTCGCTGATGGATTCGACCGATGTGCCGGTTCCCGCCTGGCTCTGGGGCTCCGGTTCCTGGACCGCCTGGATGCCAACGCCCGTCCCCTGGGCGACCTGCCCCTCAAACCTGAGCGCCATGAAGGCGATGCAGTACAGGAAAAAGAGCAGGATCCCGAGAATGATGATGCGCTTCCTTTCCATGGCTCCTCAAACTACCCTTCTCCTCCATGGACCAAAGCCCTTTCCTGTATATGGGGATCAGGAACAGGGTGAAAACCGATGCTGCGGGCGGGAATCGAGCCCGCGATCTCCAGATATCCCAGATGATGGCGCTCCGACGTTTTCGCGAAAACCCTATGAGTCTGGCGCCCTAACCGGCTAGGCCACCGCAGCATATAGAAGAGGAAATCTGTTTTGATAAAGGTTCTCATGCGGCATCCCGGTCTCCTCCGTCGGTTGCTGGAGGATAGCCGGTATCCGTCGGAATAGCGAAGAAGACGGTGGCATGCCAGGAGAAGGATCCCGGCCGGGACATGAGCAGACAGACCCGGTCCTTGTGAGATTCACCTCCGATGGCAACGGGGGATAATCCACGCCACATAGTCCAAAAGGAGAAGACTCGGAAAGGCAGCGAATTGAACGGGATAAAAAATGGAAACTGATGGTTCAGTAGCCGCCGCCACCGCCATAGTAGGGGACGGCGGTGGTCCTGACGGTCGTCGGCATGGTGGTCGCCGGAGCCGGAGTGGGGGTGAGGGTCACAACACCGGTGGGACTCATCACGTACCAGAGCTTGTTGAAGCCGTACCCGTTCGTGTCCCCGGGAGCCTTGTCAGCCGAGTAGTAGTAGAGGGGCCATCCCATGTACGTGGTCTGCTTTCCCCCGTCTGCACGGGTGAACTCCCCGAAGTCACTCGCCTTGAGAGGCGAGGAGACCATGACGGCAGTTGCATCGAAGGCGGGCCAGATCCCCGGGCAGGCGCCGGTGCAGGCGCTTGTCCCGGCCCTGGGGGTGTCTTTTGCAAAGTAGTAGAGCGTCATCCCGTTCGCATCAACGAGGATCTGCCCGTACTGCGGGTTCGCGACCACCTTGATGGTATCGGGCAAGGGGGTTGGCGTGACAGGGGTAGGAGCCGGGGTCGCCGGGGCCTTGGGCTGGGCGCAGCCGGCGAACAGGATCACTCCTGCAAGGAGCAGGAGGAGAACCGGATACACGATCTTCGTCATAGGATCACGTCCTTGGATGTGGAATCTCGGCGTCTGTGTCTATTTATACCTATTCTCATCTTTCAGAAAACCTTCAGCTGCCAACAGGAGAGCCTTCGGGGGCTCATCTCCTGCCTGGAGAATACAAATTGGGGAAACCCGGTCACTTCCCCGGGTTCTTCCCCTTCGCCTTCCCGGCCATGTAGGCGTTCACCGCGGTGGTGATGGCCACCACCTCCTTCCCACCCCGGAGAGAGGCGGCAAGGGTCTGCATCCGGGTCTCCTCCTCCCGGACGTAGCGCTCAAGGGTATCGAGGACCCCTTCGTCCTTGAGGAAGTGGGTGTGGGTATTCCCCTTCACGAACTGGGGGTGGTGCATGAGGGCGTGGTGGAGGGGTAAGGTGGTCTTCACCCCGAGGATGACGTACTCGTAGATGGCCCGGCGCATCCGCTGGATGGCCTCGGCCCGGTTCCCGCCCCATGCCGTGAGCTTCGATATGAGCGAGTCGTAGAGGACCGGTATGGCGTAGCCCACGTGGATCCCCGAGTCGAGCCGGATCCCCGGCCCGCCAGGGGAGCGGTACCGGGTGATCTTCCCCGGGTCGGCCTGGAAGTTCTTCAGGGGGTCCTCGGCGTTGATACGGCACTCGATGGCATGGCCACGGATGGAGATATCGTCCTGGGTGAAGGGGAGGTCATGGCCGGCGGCGATAGCGATCTGCTGCTTCACGATATCGATCCCGGTGATGAACTCGGTGATGGTGTGCTCCACCTGGAGCCGGGTGTTCATCTCCATGAAGAAGTAATTCCCCCCCTGGTAGAGGAACTCCACCGTCCCGGCGTTGGTATACCCCGCCGTCTTTGCGACCCGGACCGCCGACTTCGACATCTTCTCGCGGAGCTCGGGGGTCATGATGGGGCAGGGGGCTTCCTCCACGAGCTTCTGGTGCCGGCGCTGGATGGAGCACTCGCGGTCATAGAGGTGGACCGTATGGCCGTCCGAGTCGGCAAGCACCTGGAACTCGATGTGCCGGGGGCGGACGAGGTACTTCTCGATGAAGACGGTCGCGTCCCCGAAGGCCGACTGGGCGATGCGCATCGAGCCGGAGAGGGCGGAGTCAAGCTCGGAGGGCTCGTTCACGACCTGCATCCCGATCCCCCCGCCGCCCGCCGAGGCCTTCACGATGACCGGGTAGCCGATCTCGTCGGCCACCTTCGCAGCCTTCTCCGGCGTGGTCGCCTCCTCGGTCCCGGGCAGCACCGGCACCCCCGCCTTCTTCATCATCCGCTTGGACCCGATCTTCGAGCCCATCGCCTCGATCGTCTTCCAGTGGGGGCCGATGAAGATGAGCCCCCCGGACTCCACGAGCTTCGCGAAGTGGTGGTTCTCGGCGAGGAACCCGTAGCCCGGGTGGATGGCCTGTGCCCCCGCCTTCCGTGCCACCTCCACGATCCGGTTCATGTTCAGGTAGGACTTCGAGGGGTGGGCCTCCCCGACGCAGAAGGCCTCGTCGGCGTACTTGACATGGAGGGCGTTCTCGTCGGGCCTCGAGTAGATGGCCACGGTCTCGATCGCGAGCTCGCGGCAGGCCCGCATGACCCGGATCGCGATCTCGCCCCGGTTCGCGATGAGGATCCGCTCGAAGTCCGTCATCGGACCACCAGGAGCACGTCGCCGCTCGCGACCACGTCCCCGGTATCCACGAAGATATCTGTCACCTTCCCGTCCCGCGGGCTCGCGATGGGGTTCTCCATCTTCATGGCCTCGAGGACCATGAGGGGGTCGCCCTTCTTCACCGCCTCCCCGACCCGGACGAGCACCTTTAGCACCATCCCCTGCATGTTCGAGCGGATCCCGCCCTCGATCTCGCCCCTGGGGGCCTTCTGGCCGGCTGCCGCCCGGGAGACAACCGCCGAGCCCGCGACCGAGATGATCCGGACCGAGTAGACCTCCCCGTCCACCTCCACCTCCATCGCAGCCGGCACATCGGGCGAGGGCCCGGGCACGGCGGACTGTCTCTGGGGAAGCTGCTCCTGCTTCTTCTCGCCCCTGAGGAACGCCGGGGCGATGGCCGGGTAGAGGATGTAGGTGAGGACATCCTCGTCCTTCTTCACGAGGCCGGCCGCCGTTGCCTCCTTCTTCATCTGCTCGTAGATGGGCTCCAGGAGATCGGCGGGCCGCACCGTGACCACCTTCTCGTCCCCGATGATCTTCCTCCGGATCTCCTCGTTGACCGGCCCGGGGGGTTTCCCGTAGAGCCCCCGCAGGTAGTCCTTCACCTCCTTCGTGACGTTCGTGTACCGCTCGCCGCCGATCAGGACGTTGAAGACCGCCTGCGACCCGACGATCTGTGACGTCGGGGTAACGAGGGGCGGGTAGCCGAGGTCCTCCCGCACCCGGGGGATCTCCAGGAGCACGTCGTCCATTCGGTTCAGGGCATCCTGCTCCTTCAGCTGGGAGACCAGGTTCGAGATCATCCCGCCCGGGAGCTGGTAGAGGAGGACGTCGCTGTCCACCCGCTCGGAGATGGGGTCGAGGATCCCGATGTACTTCTCCCGGATCGTGAGGCAGATGTTCCTCACCTCGCGGAGCGTCCGGAGATCTATCCCCGTGTCCCGGTCCGTGCCCTGGACCGAGGCCACCACGCTCTCGGTGGGGGGCTGGGAGGTCCCGAGGGAGAAGGGGGACATGGCCGTGTCCAGGATGTCCACCCCGGCCTCGATGGCCGCCTGGTACGACATGGGGGCGATGCCTGCGGTGGAATGGGAGTGGAGGTCGACGGGGAGCTTCGTCGCCTTCTTGATCCCGGTGATGAGTTCACGGGTGGGCCCCGGCTTGATCAGCCCTGCCATGTCCTTGATGCAGATGGAGTCGCAGTCCATCCCGTGGAGCTCCTCGGCCATCGCGATGAACCCCTTTACCGAGTGAACGGGGCTCGTGGTATAGCTGATGGCCCCCTGGAGGTGGGCACCGGCCTTCTTCACCTCCTGCATGGCCTTCTTCATGTTCCGGAGGTCGTTTAACGCGTCAAAGACCCGGAAGATGTCCACGCCCCGCCTGTGGGCGGCGGCCACGAACCTCTCCACCACGTCATCGGGGTAGTGCCGGTAACCAACCAGGTTCTGGCCCCGGAGGAGCATCTGGATGGGGGTCTTCGGGAGAACCTCCGAGAACGCCGAGAGCCGGTCCCAGGGGTCGTCGTTGCAGAACCGGATGGCCGTGTCAAAGGTCGCCCCTCCCCATGCCTCGACCGAGTAAAAGCCCGCCTTCTCGATGGCCCGGGCGAGCGGGAGGCTGTCCTCGGTCCGAAGCCGTGTCGCGATGAGAGACTGGTGGGCGTCCCGCAGCGTGGTATCCGTGATGTGCACTCGGTGCATACTCCCCCCTCCATGGGAGACGTTCATCGGCAGGCGGGCTGAAAAGCCCAAACCTTTGAAAAATGGATGGTGCAAGTATAAAAAATATCACTTCAGGGCAGGAGGGCGAGAAGAGCGATCCCCACGGCGAGAGCGGCCTCCGCTCCATCCCATCGCCCGCGGGTGAACCTCGGGCAGAGGCTCCCTCCCGCCCGGTACCCCCGGACCGCGAGGATATCCCCGATGTCCCGGGACCGGTCCAGTTCCCTCCTCACCAGGAGCCCGAGGGCCGGGACAAGGGATCTCAGGGTGATCCGCCCGCCGGTCTTGAGCCGCAGGGCAAGACGGAGCATGGCCAGGTCGCGGTCAAGGCCCTCGAGGGACTGGACCGCCATCTCGGCGATGAGCCCCAGCTCGAACCCGGTCCGGTTCCCGAGGGCCCAGGTCCCCATGTCCAGGAGCTCCCCGCCACTCCGCTCGCTGTATGCCCAGGAGGCGATGAGGAGCACCACCGAGATCCGGAAGAGATAGGAGAGGCCATTCCCACCGGAGAGGGAGACGAGGACCGCAGTTGCACAGACCAGGATGAAGAGCCCGAGGGCAGACCGCCAACGGTGGAGGGGGAGCCGGCGGGGCGTGGCAAGGAGCCACCAGGCGAGGGCGAGGAGAGCTCCCCAGGCGCTCGCAAAGGCCGCGAGGGAGAGGGCCACGGTGGAGAGGAGGGTCAGCCGGGGGTCCTGCACAGCGCATCCCTCACGTCGCCCGGGGTGATATTTTCGGGAATTATACCCTTGTCAAGGGCAGCACGGATGTACCGCGGCGGCCGTGACCACCGCCGGATGGCCTCAGGCACCCTACCCAGGGAGACAAGCCGGCCGGCCTGGATCTCCCAGAGCTCGTCCACCCTTGGGAGGATCTCATCTTCGTGGGTGAAGATGATGGTGATCCCCTCCCGCCGTTCACCAAGCCGCCGGGAGAATGACTCCTTCCAGGCGCAGTCGAGGGAGCTGTAGGGCTCGTCCAGGATGAGGAGGTCCCACTCCCAGGCGAGGATGCACGAGAGGACCAGGCGTTTCAGCTCGCCCTGGCTGCACCGGAGGACGTCCTCCCCGCCCCTCCCCGAGAGCCCCGCGGTTTTGAGGACCGATGCAGGAAGAAGCCCCCAGGAGGCTGCCTCCCCCGCAAGGGTATCGCCCGTGATGTGGTACTCGGGGAATGGAAGGGAGAGGATCCGGGACCTGATCCCTTCCTCCCCGATCCGCCCGGCCACGGGCAGGAGCGCCCCTTCGAGGGCGAGGGCGAGGGTGGACTTCCCGCTCCCGACAGGGCCCGTGACCAGGTGGACCCCTTCGGAGAAGGTGCCCGAAGCCTCAAGCTGGAACGAGCCCCGCCGTATGATCACGTCGTCCAGAATGGCCCTCATCGACACCCCCAGGAGGGCGGGTGGAACGGGGTGCCGGTGAGGGCTGCAAAGACCGCTGTCGGGTTTCCGGAATGAAGGACCCGGCCCCTCTCCAGGAAGAGGATGTGATCCGCCCTGGCCGCGAGTTCCATCCGCTGGGTGGCCTGGAGGACGTGGGAGCAGGATATGCCCCTGATCAGGCCTTCCACCGTGCCGGCGCTCTCCTGGTCCAGGTTCGAATCTGTCTCGTCCAGGATCAGGATGTCAGGCTTCGCAGCGAGGGCAGCCGCAAGTGCAACCAGGGCCTTCTCGCCAGCCGAGAGATCCCTCGTCTCCCGTCCGAGGAGTTCCCCGATCCCGAGCTCCCCGGTAAGAGCCTTCACCCGTTCATCCACGAAGGGGCATGGATCGTTCCGGAACCTGAGCGGGGATGAGATCTCGTCGGAGACCCGGTGGAAGATGATCTCACGTTCAGGCTGCTCCCCCACCCACCCCACCTCCCTCGACCGCGGCGCGAGGCCGTCGATGAGGATCTCCCCCGCGACGGGGAGATCGATCCCTGCCAGGAGCCGGAGGAGGGTCGTCTTCCCGCCGCCGTTCGGCCCGATGACCGCCACTCTCCCGGCGGGAATGAGAAGGTCCGGGATCTCCAGGATCCGGTGGGAGACCCCTCGGATGGCGATCACCTAAGCCGCTCCCCCAGGAGAAAGACCCCGGCGCCCTTAAGGATGTCACCAGGGAGGAACAGGAGTACTCCGACGAGCAATGCGGCAGGGAGGGAGATACCCGCCGAGAGGAGGAGCCAGGCGGCCCCGCAGCCATAGATGATGATGGTCCCCGCAGCCAGCCCGGCGATCCGGATCATCCGGGACCTCTTCTCGTATGCGAGCCCTGCGACCGCGGCTGCCGGAATAAAGCCGGCGAGGAACCCACCGGAGGGGCCGAGGAGGACCCCGATCCCCGAGAGGCCGGAATGGAAGACCGGGAGGTTCAGGGCCCCCAGGAGAAGATAGAGAGAGGCAGGGACGACCGCCCTGCGCTTCATCACCGGCGCGGCAAGGAGGAGGAAAAAGGTCTGGAGGGTAACGGGGACCGGCCCGACGGGGAAGGCGGCCCAGGCACCCGCGGCGAGGAGGGCGATGAAGGTTGCGGACCGGGCAAGGAGAGCGGTGCGCTCGGGGTTTCCGTGCATGGGACACTAGATGTGGCGGCAGTCCCCGGCGATGACCCGCTCCACGGCCCCCGTCTCCTTTCTCACGAGGAGTGCCCCGAACTCGTCGATATCCACCGCCTCCCCCTCGAAGGTCTTTGCAAGGGTCGTGATCCTGACCCGGTGGCCCAGGGTGAGGGAGAGGCTCCGCCACTCCCGGACGATGGCCTCGTACTCCCCGGCCTCGAGGAGCTCGTAGTGGCGCTCGAACTCCCGAAGGACCGTGGCCAGGAATGCGGGCCGGTCCACCTCCCTCCCGAGCTCGGCGGAGAGGGAGGTGACGGCGGCCCGGAGCCCGGGGTCGAGGCGGGCGATGCTGATGTTTGCGTCGATCCCGAGCCCGAGGAGGGTATAGTTGACGACGGCATTCTCGGCGGAGAGCTCGAGGAGGAGGCCGGCCACCTTCTTGTCGCCGATGAAGATGTCGTTCGGCCACTTGATCAGGGCCCCGAGATCGAGGTCCTTTCTTACGGCCCGGGCCACCGCGATCGCGGCCGCCATGGTCACCATGAAGACCCGGTCGATGGGTATCTTCGGCGCGAGGATGATGGTGGTCCAGATGCCCCCGGGCGGGGATGCCCATGCCCGCCCGAGCCGCCCCTGTCCCCCCGTCTGCTCCTCGGCGATGACCATCGTCCCGTGGAGCTGGGCCGGGTCCTGCCTGCAGGCGAGGTCCCGTGCGATCCAGGTGGTGGATTCGGTCGTCTCCAGGTACTTCATCCGCCGGCCGATGAACTTCGTCCCGAGGTGCTTCTGGATCTCGTAGGGAAGGAGGCGGCCCGACCGCTTCGTGAGCTGGTACAGGTCCTTCCTTGGCTCTGCGATGGCGTAGCCGAGGGCACGGAGCCGGTCCACCGCCTCGGTGACCCGGGACCGGGGGATCCCGAGGGAGGCGGTGATGGTGTCGGCCGGGGCGCTCCCCCCGCCCTCGTCCAGGACCCTGAGCACATCGAAGGCCGGATCGTCCATGTTACCTCTTCGCGCCGACCTGCTCCGAGGGGAGGGGGCAGGGGTCCTTCCCGCAGACCTGCTTCATGATGGCGCTCTGGTGCTCCATGAGGGTCGCGAGGTCGAAGATGCCCGTGATGTCGACGACGCCGATGGCCCCGACGGCCTCGCCCCGTTCGTTCCTCACGGGTGAGACGACCACCGGAACTCCCTTGTAGGCCCCGGACCCGGGGGTCTTTTTGAGGAGCCGGTTCTTCTCGATGGCCTCCTGCAGGGTGGGGCCGGTGAACGCCATGTCCACGACCTTCCCTTCCTCGATCCTGATCCCCGGGTGATCCCTCGAGCGTGCGGTGACCGGGAGCCGGTTGAGGAGCTCGTGGAGGGAGAGGAGAAGAGGCTTCCAGTCCTCTGACGTGGAACCTGCCGAGATGACGGGGTCTCTCATGGAACCATCCTCACACACTCTCTCCCATCCCCTACAATAAGGCTTCCTCCCCGCCGCAGGAGAAGGAGGCGAGGAAACCCCTTGAGGGATACTCGTGGATGGTCGCGGCGAGGACGAGTCCCTTCCCCACACACTTCTCCACGACCACGGCCTCCCCCCCATCGGCAGTGGCAACCGCCGTCCCGTCGTGCTCGGGGAACGTGCCATCACACTCGATGGCAAGGGGATCGTACCCTTCCACGAGGCTCGCCCAGGGGCTCCCGGGGGCGAAGGTGATGCGCCGGGGGGCATAGCTGTGCCGGTAGGTGAGCCCGAAGGGCAGCCAGTCATAGGCCCCGGGCCGCTCGTCCGCCGCCCCGAAGACAAGGATCCTTCCCCCGGATTCCAGGAACCGCTCGATCCGGCGGGAAGATGCCCGGAGGGCCGGAAGGAGCCTGGAGTAGAGGGGATTCCCGAACCCGGTGGGGATGACGATTGCGGTGAACCTCCCCTTGTAGAAGGGCGAGGCGAGGAGCTGGGGGGTGACCAGCTCGCAGCAGCCGGTGCACTCCTCGATAAGCCGGGTGAAGATCTGGGGCGAGTCCCAGAGGAAGCCCGTCCTTGCGATCACCCCTTGATCACCCCGAGGGGGACGAGCTTCGCGACGAGCCGGGAGATGCCGAGGGCATCCACGACCCGCACCACCTCCTCGGAGGGCTTGTACACCTGGGGGGCCTCCTCGGCGATGGAGGCCTCGGACGGGGCACGGACGATGATCCCTTCCCGTGCGAGCTGGTCCCGGATGTCCCTCCCCCGCACGTCCTTCTTCGCCTGGGTCCGCGAGGTCACCCGGCCTGCGCCGTGGCAGGTGGACCCGAAGGTCTTCTCCATTGCGATAGCGGTGCCGCAGAGGAGGAACGAGGGGGTCCCCATCGAGCCCGGGATGATGACCGGCTGGCCGGTCTCAGCGAACTCCGAGGGAAGATCCGGGGAGCCCGGCCCGAAGGCCCGGGTCGCACCCTTCCGGTGGACGCAGACCTGCACCTCCTTCCCATCCACTCGGTGGACCTCCATCTTGGCCACGTTGTGGGCTACATCGTAGACGAGGGGCATCTGCTCGTACTTGATCCCGTAGAGCTTCACGAGCACCTTGCGGGTCATGTCGGTGATCATCTGCCGGTTCGCCCACGCGTAGTTGGCGGCGGCCGCCATGCCGCCGAAGTACGCCTTTCCCTCCGGAGAGGTGATGGGGGCACAGGCGAGCTGCCGGTCGGGGAGCTGGATCCCGTACTTCTTCGTGGCCGCCTCCAGGTTCCTGAGATGGTCGGTACAGACCTGGTGGCCAAGTCCCCGGGAGCCGCAGTGGATCATGACCGCGACCTGCCCCCGCGATACGCCGAAGAGCGAGGCTGCCTTCTGGTCGTAGATCTCCTTCACCTCCTGGATCTCCAGGAAGTGGTTCCCGGACCCGAGCGTCCCCGACTGGGGGAAGCCCCGCTGCCGGGCCTTCTGGCTCACCGAGGCGGTATCCGCCCCCTTCATCGCCCCCTGCTCCTCGCACCGTGCGATGTCCCCGGGGACACCGTACCCGTGGTCCACCGCCCACCGTGCCCCTGCGAGCATCATCTCCTCAAGCTCCCGGCCCGAGAGCCGGAGGTCCGCCTTTGCCCCGACGCCCGTCGGGACCGCCTGGTAGAGCCGCTCCACGAGCTCCCGCCGGTTCTTCAGGTCCTGGACGGAGAGAGGTGTTGCGAGGAGCCGGACGCCGCAGTTGATGTCAAACCCGACCCCGCCGGGGGAGATGACCCCGGTGGAGATATCGAAGGCCGCCACGCCCCCGATGGGGAAGCCGTAGCCCCAGTGGATATCGGGCATGGCGAGGGCGTACTTCACGATGCCCGGCATGGTGGCAACGTTCGCGAGCTGCTGGATGGCGCCTGACTCCAGGCTCTTCCTGAGCGCCTCCGAGAGGAAGAACCGGCCCGGGACCCGCATACCGGGGGTGAAACCGACAGGAACCTCCCACTCGTAGTCCGTGATCCTCTTTACCCCGTCACCCATGGATCTCCCTCATACGTCTGCGATGATTTCCAGTATATAGCTCTCACCCTCCCTATATATGGAGAGGCCGGAGTACGAGATCCCCTTGATCTCTGCCCCTCCCCCGTGCTTCTCCCTCCGGAACTCCTCGCCCCGGCAGAGGGCCGTGAGCCTGTTCCCCAGGATCTCGACCTCGAAGGAGCAGAACGCGATGGACTCGGCATCTGAGAGGTAGAGGAGCTCGGAGAGGAAATCTGCAAGGAGGGACTCGGTATCTGCCGCCTCCACCTCCACCCTGCGCACGACCCCTTCCGGCGTGCAGTTCGGGGCCATGGTCTCGCAGACCGCCCGGGCCGCCTCCTCAAAGGCCTCCGCGAGAGTCCGTCCCCTCACCCTGAACTTCACGTCGGCCGTATGGTCGAGAACCTCGTAGGGCATACCGTCAGAACCGGTCCAGGAAACGGGGGATCATCCCGGCGTGGATGGTATCGTTGTACCGGGCCTGGTACCGTGAGACGTAGACCGTCCAGTCCCCCACCGGGATACTGAGGTCGGTCGGCTTCGGCGGGTGGAGGGAGGTGGGGAGGAGGATGGGGCCCCCGCAGGAGGTGCAGACCCGCATGTCGTGCTGCCGCTTCCGGACATAGGATCGCACCTCGTCGGTAACCCGGATCCCGTCAGCAGCCGGTGGTGGAAAGGACCGGTCCATGGGGAGCGTTGCACCGGGAGGGTAAAAAAGGTGCTGGGTTCGCGTTCAGGCGACGAGCAGCTGGGTCACCACGTCCACGTACTCCTCCCTGAGCTCGTAGACGGCATAGGGGCTGTCCTGCTGCTTCCTGACATGGAGGATCCCGATCCGGGAGGCGATGATCCCCACCATGGAGGCAAGGGCATGGTAGCTCACGGAGAAACGCCGGGTGAGGGCCTCGTAGATCCTCGGGATGGTGAGGGAGCGGAGGCGCAGGAAGAGGCCGAGGACCTCCCGCCGTATCCCGGTCCTGTCCCGGAGCAGGTAGCCCCGCAGGCGTCTCCGGATCTCTCTCCTGATGCCCTCTCTGGATCCCATACGAGCCACATTCTTCAGCGCTTTATTTAACCGTTGTCATTTGCACTTTTTCGGGGAGAAAAATGTGCCCGGGGCGCTCCCGACGGGGAGGAGGGAGTGCTCCGGTGTACCCGTTTCGAGGAGGAAGGTGTGCGAGGAGCATCCCTGACGACGAGAAATAGGTGCCGAGCATCCCTTCCGGGGAGGACGGGATGTGAGGTGCTCCTTCGCACCGCGGTGGAGGGGGGATGCAGAAAATCCCAACTATTTAATCCTCCTGCGACCCCACTGTACGGTATGGACTGGTTCTCGTACGATATCAACCGCTATACCAACGTGAGGATGGTGGCCATCCCCATGGTCCTCTTCCTCCTCTCCCTCATCGTCGTCGGGATGACCTTTGCCTCCACGGGCCTGCCCGTCAGGCCCGGCATCGACTTCACGGGGGGGACCTCCGTGACCATTGCCACGAACGACAGTGAAGCCACCCTCCAGGCCTACTTCGCAGGCTTCCCCCTGGAGCCCATCACCCGCGATGTCACCTCAAAACTCTACCTCCTCAAGTTCACGAAGATGTCTGCCGGAGAGAACCAGCAGCTCATCGATAAGATCAACGCACGGTACCCTGACGCGAGCGTGGACTACATCGACGAGACATTCGGGCAGACCCTCCAGGGCCAGGCCATCATCGCCCTCATCTTCTCCTTCATCGGGATGGCCGTGGTGGTCTTCATCGCGTTCCGGACCTTCATCCCGTCCATCGCCGTGGTCACGTGCGCCTTTATCGACATGGTGGGGACCGCCGCCGGGATGAACGTCCTCGGCATCCCCCTCACCCTCCCCACCACGGCGGCACTCCTGATGCTCATCGGCTACTCCGTGGACAGCGACATCCTCCTCACCATGCGGGTGCTCAAGCGGCAGGGAAAGCTCGAGGATAAGCTCGCCGGGGCCTTCCGGACCGGGATCATCATGACCTCCACCGCCCTCGCCGCGGTCCTCTCCCTCTGGATCGTCTCTACCTTGGGGCAGATCGAGGTGATCAGGGACATTGCAGCGGTCCTCTTCGTGGGCCTGGTCCTGGACATCATCAACACCTGGATCACGAATGCCACGATCCTCAAGTGGTACGCCGAGAGGAAGGGATCCTGATGGCGAAGCCGAAGAAGAAGAAGGAGGCTGAGAAGAAGCCGGAGCCCGTGAAGAGGGAGGGACTCAGGGCGGTCGTGAAGGACTGGAGGGTACTCATCCTCATTGCCCTGCTTGTTTTCTCGGTCGCCTCCATCTACCCCCACTTCGAGAACGGCAAGTTCACCACCGCACTCCAGTTCGGCCTCGACCTCCAGGGAGGCTCCTGGCTCCAGATGACCTTTTCCTCCGAGGTGGTGGGGTTCACCTCCCAGCGCTCCGCCGATGACCTGGCCGCCGCCCTGAACAGCCGCCTGGATGCCGAGGTGTCGCAGGTCGCGCCCGGCCAGCTGGAGATCCGGAAGCTGATCCCGAGGGCTGAGCTCGAGCAGGCGTTCTCGGCCGAGAATGCCACCCTGACCACCTATGAGCAGGGGGTCTCCCGGGCAACCGGGGACGATATCAAGAGGATCCTCGAGGAGAAGATCAATACCCTGGGGACAAAAGATGCACGGGTGAACCTTCTCACCCCGGTAGGCACGAACGTCGTCCGGTACGTGCGGGTGGAGCTCGCGGGGGTGGACATCAACACCGCGAGGAACATCGTCGGCAAGCAGGGGCTCTTCGAGATCCGGATCAAGACGGTCGGGAACGAGACCGAGCATGTCCTCTTCGGGAACGCCATCACCTCGGTGGGGAACCCCCAGCAGGACCCGACGCGGATGACCTGGGGCGTCCCCTTCACCCTCTCTGACCAGGGCGCGGCAGAATTCCGGCAGGCCGCGAACGAGTACAGCGCCGTGACCGACCCCGAGAACCATCCCATCTCCATGCTCCTTGACAATGTCACCGTCTTCTCCGCACCTCTCGATGTCACCCTGGCAAAGGAGCTCCTGACCCAGGATGTCTCGAGGCTGCAGGCCAGCACCGGCTCGGGGACCGCGGGGATGAACGAGGCCCAGACCCTGGAGATCCACCTCCGTGCAGGTGCTCTCCCTGTCAACGTGCAGGTGGCGAACTTCGGCCAGGTCTCCGCCCCCCTCGGTGAGTACTTCAAGTCCATGTCCTTCATCGCCGGCATCCTTGCGCTCCTCACCGTCGGGCTCGTCATCTACCTCCGCTACCGCGAGCCCTCCATCGTCCTCCCCATGGTGGGGACGAACTTCGCCGAGGTCATCATCCTCCTCGGGATCGCCCGGTTCGTCCAGCAGCTCGACCTCGCCTCCATCGCCGGCCTCATCGCCGTCGTGGGGACCGGGATCGACCAGCTCGTGGTCATCACCGACGAGGTCCTGCACGAGGGGAAGGTCCCCTCGCCTGCCCTCTACTTAAAGCGCCTGACCCGGGCCCTCGCCATCATCCTCGTAGCCGCGGGCACGGTGGTCGTTGCCATGCTCCCCCTCGCCCTCATGGACCTCTCCACCCTGAAGGGGTTCGCCTTCATCACCATCCTCGGGGTCCTCATCGGGGTCGCGATCACCCGCCCGGCCTACGGGAAGATCATCATGGCGGTGCTGTCGAAGTAGGACCGCTCCTCTTTTTTAACCTGACTTCGGCGACCTGGCAGCACTGTCCGGTGTGTAAGATTATGCTGCCCGACGCCATATCGAATTGAATTCGCTATCTAACTGGTTAGTACGTCGCTTTCACATGGCGGAGGTCTCGAGTTCGAATCCCGACGAGCCCATCTATTCTGACACATTTTGGAAATTCGCAAAAAAATGTTATTCCTGCGGGTGGATGATAACTTTTAAACTCCCATCCCGGTGCCGGGCAGTTAAGAGAAAACCTTTAACCGTTTCTCTTAAGGGAAAAACATGGGTTATCATATCGGCCACATTCACTCTTTTATACTGAATCCATTTCAGGGCTGTGGAAAGATTATGGAAATCGGCACCATAGGAATGGGTAATCGTAACCTCCTTTTGCCACAGGTTCCAGAGATTAATTTCGGATTGGATCTCAGGATGTGTGGGGGCAAAAAATAAGATCGTACCCCCGGGTCCGATGGCTTCAAGTGACTGTTTCACACAAATGGGAACCGGTGCGGTCATAATAACGGTGTCTGCGCCCAGGCCGCCATTTAATTCTTTAAACCTTCCGGGAACATCTTCCGTAGCGGAAATGGTTGCATCGGCACCGAATTTCCGGGCGACCTTTAACCGATCGGGACTCGGGTTGGAGACAGCAATAAATCCCGCACCATTCAGACGGGCTGCCTGGATATGCAACAATCCGGTTATACCGGCACCGATGATGAGGACGGATCGACCATCCGAGGTCGGAGCCCATTGTTGCCCACGTAAAACACTTCCAAGGGGTTCAACAAAGGTTCCCATCTCAAAGGAAACCGGTTCTGGAAGGCGTAACATACCCCGATCCACGTTGATCCCGGGTAAAACAACATATTCTGCAAATGCCCCGAACGCATTTTTAAATTTTGTTTTTTGCAGTGTGTCACAGGCGGTCGTATGCCCACGCATACAGGCATTACACGTATTGCAGGGAACATGATGGGTAACCACGACCCGATCTCCCACGTTCCATTTCGGATCTACGCCGGAACCAACTTCTGCAATAATTCCTGTGCATTCATGTCCAAACGCTCCAATACCACCCGGTCTTCCGGCACGCTTCATCCGATACCATTCCATGACATCCGACCCGCAAACTCCGCAGGCCATGATTTTGACCTTGATTTCTCCCGGTCCGACTGACAGATCTTCAACATCTTCGGTGCGGATGTCACTGTTCGAATAATAGACGGCTGCTTTCATGGTTTTCCCCGTGGAGAGCAAATGTACAAAAACATATGAAAAATTCAGTCAAGCCTGGATGCACCGGGTAAACATGCGTTGTAAATATCCAGGGCTTCCTTTACCGTATGATTTCCATGGACAATTGAACTGATTGCCTTGATCATGCCTATCGGATTGTCATCCTGGAAAATATTTCGTCCAAAGTCAACCCCCGCTGCACCTGCCTGGACAGAATGGTAGGCCATTTGAAGAGCATCAGGAGGACTTGAATACTTACCTCCTGCAACGACGACCGCAGTGGGAGAAACCGAGTCAACTACTCTCGAAAATTCCTCACAATAATAGGTCTTGATAATCCGGGCCCCGGCATCCTGGCAGATACGGGATGCCAAAGCCAGATAGCGCAAATCCCGGGCCATGTTTTTACCCACGGCCGTGACTGCCAGAACGGGAATTCCGCATTCTTCGGCCTGGTTGATCATATCAGTGAGATTTAGAATCGTTTGTTGCTGATTGGCAGAGCCGATATACACACTGATGGCGACACCGGCCGCATCCATCCGAATGGCTTCTTGAATCGTAACAGTAATCTTTTCATCACTTAACTCTTCATTTAAAACGCTGTTTCCCCCCGTGACACGTAACATGATGGGTTTTGATCCGACATCTTCGGGCGCGATATTGCTCCGCACAGCCCCGCGTGTCGTCATCAGACAATCGCAATAGGGAAGCAGTGTTTTTATTGTTTTACTCATGTTACGCAAGCCCGTTGTCGGCCCCTGAAAATAAGGATGGTCTATCGCGAGCATTACCACCCGATTATCTTTCGGATTGATTATCCGGTTCATCCGGCTTTGAATTCCAATGTCGAGATATGCAGGTACCATGGGGACACTTCACGAGAATTACTGTACACAACTATAAAAAAGGTGGGATTATTCCTGCTTCGGTCTGATGATCAGGTATCCCTTCTCTGTCAACCAGTGGTGAAATTCATGAGTACTATGGATACAATTGGATGCACAGATCGCCCGGATTTCTTCATATTTTGTAGATTTTCCCACTTCGTTATTCAAAAGCAATTGTATCGGACATTTCACATCATTACAATATTCCCGACGCTTATAATCGATATACCCATCCATCGACTGCATAACAGATTCTTACTCATGCAATGAAAAAGGCTTACGGAATTGTTATCTAGTCATCCACGCTCCCGGGGCGGTGTGAGTACCGACCCGCAGCAAGGACGAGGGAGCTTGCGATGTGCACTTATTTTTCCGGGGCGCTTTTCCTGATGGGAGCCCGTAGGCAATGAGGGCCATCCCGATAAGCCATTCCGCACAGAAGATCCCGGCATTCACCCGGCAGGTCTCGCCAGCTGTGCAACCGGGGCCGGCCCTGTATACGAATCTTTATGTCCCCTCCCGGTACTCCTTCTTCCGGTGACTGAATGGGAAAGCCCGTTTTGATCGATTTTTACGCCGACTGGTGCGGCCCCTGCAAGCTCCAGAGCCCAATCGTTGAGGAGCTCGCCCGGAGGATGGGCGACCAGGTCGAGGTGAAGAAGATCAACGTGGACGACCACATGGAGATGGCCAACCAGTACAGGATCTACGTGGTCCCGACCCTGATCATCGAGAAGGACAAGAAGGAGATCAGGAGGATCGAGGGGCTCACCGACGCCGCGTCCCTCGAGGCCATCATGAAGCCGCTGGTGGAATAACGTGAAGGTCGGTATCGTCGGCGGAACGGGGGATATCGGTGAGGGCATGGCCCTCCGGATCTCCCAGGTCCACGAGGTGATCCTGGGCTCGCGGGAGGAGGAGCGGGCGTGCGCCTCCAGCGACGCCTGCCACCTGGCGCTCGACGAGAAGGGGCTCCCCTGCACCTGCTCGGGCGACTCGAACCAGGACGCGGTCGACCGGGCCGGAGTGGTGATCCTCGCCGTCCCCTTCCAGCACCTCGCCCCGACCCTCGCGTCCCTCGCGGGGTTCGAGGGGAAGGTGGTCGTCTCCCCCGTGAACCCCATGGTCCGGAAGGATTTCTTCTTCTTCGCACCTCCCCCCGAGGGCTCCGCGGCCCAGCTCGTCCGGCGACTCCTCCCCGGGAAGGCAGCGGTCTGCACGGCGTTCAACAACATCGCGGCCGGCTCCTGGAAGGCCCTCGACGCCCCCTTCACCCACTCCGTCGCGGTCTGCGGCGACGATACGGCGGCGAAGGCGGTCGTGATGGAGCTCGTCGGGAGCATACCCCGCCTCGCGGGCTTCGACGCGGGGCCGCTCGGGGTCTCCCCCATGGTCGAGGCCATCACCCCCCTCCTCCTGAACATCGCGAAGTACCAGAAGATGCGGGATGTCGGGATCCGGTTCAGTTAGTGAAGAACTCGCCCGGGTCGGGAGGCGGGTCATCGCCGAGGGGCTGGTCTCGGGGAACTTCGGGAACGCGAGCATCCGGTCCCGGGACGGGTTCCTCGTCAAGCGGACCGGGGCCTACCTGGACGACCCGGGGCCCCTTGCCTTCGTCCCCCTCGAGGGCGATCTCCCCGCCGAGGCGTCCCGGGAGGCCCTGATCCACCGGGCCATCTACCAGGAGACCCGCCATGGCGCCGTCCTCCACGCCCACCCCGTCTTCGCTGTCACCCTCTCCCTCTCCCGCGAGAAGGTCGTCCCCGTCGACTCCAAGGGGCAGCTCCTCTGCCCCGCGATACCCGTCGTGTCAGGTGCCTCCGGGTCGCAGAAGCTCGGGGACCGGGTGGCGGAGGCGCTGGTGCACGGGAAGATCGCCATCGCCCGGGGGCACGGCACCTTCGCCGCGGGGAAGGACCTCGAGGAGGCCTACCTCGTCACCTCTGCCGCTGAACACGCGTGCAGAATCCTCTACCTTGCTGGTACTCTGGCCAGGCAATCCGGCAGATAAAAAACGGATCCCCGGCTCTCACCGTGGCTGCCGGGGCTGCTGGAGGAGCTGGATCTCGTGGAGGATCTCGCGGTGGAACGCGAGGAGGATATCGCTGATCACCCCGAACATGAAGATCTCGAAGCCCACCATGATGAGGAGCAGGGTGAGGATGGTCATGGGGATGTGGTTGATCCCCTTGAGCCATTCCATGACCACGTAGACCCCTACCCCCATCCCGGCCAGGGAGAGGACGATCCCCATGAGGCCGAAGTAGAAGATGGGGTTGTTCACCTTGGCGAGCCGGTAGATGGTGGTGATGATCTTCACCCCGTCGTAGACGGGATCGAGCTTGGTCCGGGTCCCCAGACGCTTCCGGTAATGGACGGGCACGACCATGATGCGCTGGCCGTTCCTCACTGCTTCCACGGTCATCTCGGTCTCGATCCCGAACCCCTTCTCCTTGAGGCGCATGGACCGGAGGGACTCCATGGTGAAGGCCCGGTACCCGGAGAGGATGTCATGGAGGTCGCTCCCGTGGGCGATCTTGAAGAGGATATTGATGAGCTGGTTTCCCGTGTGGTTCAGGAGATTGAAGGCACCCTTATCGGCGGTGTTCAGCCGGTCGCCGATCGCATGGTCAAAGCCAAGGTAGAGGGGGCGGAGGAGCTTCTCGGCATCCTTGGCCGTGTAGGTGCCGTCCCCGTCCACGAGGATGACATAGGGCTGCTTGATCTGCTCGAGTGCCTCGATGAGGGCAGTCCCCTTCCCCCTGCCCGTCTGGGTCTTCACCGTGACGCCCAGTCCCCGGGCGATCTCCAAAGTCTTATCTGTGGAGTGGCCGTCCATGACGAGGATGTGTCTGTACCCGAGCTGCTGGAACTCTTTTATGACCGAACCGATGGTGGGGGCCTCGTTCAGCGTCGGAATGAGGACACAGACCTCATCCGGGTTGATCTTCATCGGTACATTATTTAAAATCCCCCGTCATAAGACCTTGCATGCACCTCGCAAAGCGGGGACTGCGGGCGCTGGGCATCGCCGAGTCCTTCTCCGGGAGGACCATCTCCACGATGGCCGGGGTCGTGATGAGGAAGGACCTCCGTATCGACGGGGTCGCCATCGCCTCCCTCACCGTGGGGGGGATGGATGCCACCGGTGCCGTGCTCTCGATCATCGCCTCTCTCAGGCGCCGGGATATTAACGTGGTCCTGGTGAGCGGCTCGGTGGTGGCCTGGTACAACATCCTGGACCCGGAGGCGATCTCGAAGGAGACCGGTCTCCCCCTCATCGTCGTGACCTACGAGGACTCGGAGGGGCTCGAGGAGGATATTATCCACCATTTCCCGGGGGACGAGGCCCGGCTCCAAGCGTACAGGAACCTCGGCGACCGGGTTCCTGTTCTTCTCAGGGATGGCTCACGGGTCTTTACCCGCACAGCGGGGCTCTCCACCGAAGATGCGGCAAGGATCCTCAGGGACTTCACCCGGGACGGGAAGGTCCCCGAACCTGTCAGGGTCGCCAGGCTCGTTGCCCGGGCCGCCATGCGGTGGCACAGGGATACCGGGGCTCCAAGGTGAGACCGCACTCCAGGCCCGCCCGGCCCCCCCCCCTGTCGGACCTCTTCCCGTACACCACCCTGCCGGGATGCCCCAGCATCCCGTAGACACGGGATTCTCATGGGTAGAACGGGATAAGGTTTGCGAGGCCGGGAAAGGCCCCCCGGAGCAGGTATCTAGAAGACCTGGTATGTATCGCTCGAGATGACGGTGTTTTTTGATTTGGAGAAGATATCGATCCGAAGCTCGTCGCCGGGATGAAGGGTCCCGTTATTCAGGTCGATGGTGAGGGTCTCCCCCGGGGCCCAGGTCTTCCCCTGGGATCCCGGGCCGTACAGCCTCGAAAGGCCGGTATGCACGGTGCTCTGGATCTTCACCCCGTTCAGGGTATCGATCCTGCAGTTCAGCTGCTCCCCGTTCCTGTAGACGAGGGCCCTGAGATCGTCGTTCTCCAGCTCGCGGGTCCCCTTGTGGGTGAGAAGGACGCGGCTGTCGTAGTTCATGGCATGGGCGTACTCGTCATCCTGATCATAGACCGCCGTGATCTCGATATACTGCAGATCTTTCATGGTATCGAGCGGCATGGATGCGGGGAGACCGGCTACCATGAGATAGACGAGTGCCGAGAGGAGCACAGTCAGCCCTACGAGGAGCATGGTGGCGATCACCGGGGAGATGGCACGCGATTGCCGGCGGGGATCCATGGGCGATACGAGATACCTCCCGCCGGTGATAAAGGTTGTGAATTGTGTCCGGGAAGGGTGAAGGGGGTGATGAATTGCCAGGGGAGAAGACCGCGAGGAGGCGAGATCGAGGGAAGAGAGGAATCAGCTCTCGGTATGTTCCTCGATAGCGAGCTGGTACATCCAGTCGAGGAGGAGGTTGCACGAATTGACGACGCACTCCCGATCGCAGCAGATGCACGGGATGAGCTCTCCTCCAGCAAGGATGAGCGCCGGCCTGATGGACTTCTTGACCGCCCGGAGGGTAAAAGTCTTGATCCCGTCTCCCTTGAACTCGACCCGCTCGACGAGACCGCTGTCCAGGAGCTTCTTCACGATCCTTGAGCACTTGCGGCTGTCCACCCCGAGGAGCTTCCAGAGCTCGCTCTGGAGCACGCCATCGCGGCTGGACTGGATGATCCTGAGAGCCTTTTCGAGGTGATCTGCCATGGCTTCAGATGACCGGCGAGATGGTCAGGATGTTGTTCCCGCGGATGACCACGGTCCCCAGACTGCGGCCCCTCTCGTCCCCGATGAGTTCGATCGTCTCGTCCATGTGGATATTCAGGTACTCGTCCACGCTGATGAGACGCCCCTGGAACTTCCTGTCCTCGTCCTTGATCTCCACGGTGATCCGGGAGTCGACGAGGGCAAAGACCTTCTTGATCGGGAGCACCATGCTGGTTGGCATCTTCGGTAATCTGGTTGGTATCACCATATCAATGTTTCTTCATGCTCCTCCTGCACGAATAACGAGTTTCCAGCAAAATATACTCTTATCCCGGAGTTTCATTCTCCAAGGTGCAGTTCCCCATCTGGAACCCGGCTCGGAGGGGACTCGCGGTCTGCCCGATCTGGATCAAAGAAGGGATGGCTCCGGTGACTGACTGGATGCATTTTGGCAAGAATGAAATAACTTCCACACCTATCTTTTAAGCCGGAGGCCGGGAATTGGAGTTCAGGAACAGGGTATTGATCCTCGGATACGGTGCAGTGGCAAAGTGTACGCTGCCGATCCTGCTCGAGCATGTGAAGATACCGTACGATCGGATCACGATCCTGGACTTCGAGGACAAGAAGGCCGCCCTGGCTCCATGGACGGCGAAGGGGATCCGCTATTTCCGGCGGCGCATCACCCCTGAAAACCTGGGCACTGTCCTCTCCGAGTACCTCTCGCCGGGGGGACTGCTCATCGATCTCGCCTGGAACATCGACTGCTGCGAGATCGTGAGCTGGTGCCATGACCACGAGGTGCTGTATGTGAACACCTCCGTCGAGGTCTGGGACTCGTACGGGGAGAGGTTCTCGGCAACCCCGTATGAGAAATCCCTTCACAGGCGGCAGATGAAGCTCCGGGAGCTCGCGAAGGACTGGAAGGATGCCCCGACCTTCATCGTCGATCACGGCGCCAACCCGGGCCTCATCTCCCACTTTGCCAGGCAGGGGCTCGTTGACATCGCAAGGCGGATGATCGCCGATGGGCTGGCAGAGAATCCGAAGAACCTGGAGAGGCTGATCCAGAAGGGGGATTTTGCCGGGCTTGCCATGGCAGTGGGGGTGAAGGTGGTCCACTGCTCGGAAAGGGACACCCAGATCTCCTGCCAGCCGAAGCAGGTCGGCGAGTTCGTCGGGACCTGGTCCATCGAGGGGCTGCGGGAGGAGGGGACCGCACCGGCCGAGATGGGATGGGGGACCCATGAGAAGGAGGTCCCGGACCTCGCCTTCGTGCCCCCGGCCGAACCAAAGAACCAGATCATGCTTGCCCGGATGGGGATCAACACCTGGGTAAGGTCCTGGGTCCCGGGCGGCGAGATCGTGGGGATGGTGATCCGGCACGGGGAGGCCTTCGGGATCTCGGACAGGTGGACCGTCTGGCGGGACGGGAAGGCCGTGTACCGGCCCACCGTGCACTACGCCTACGTGCCGTGCGATGCAACTATGGCCTCCCTGCAGGAGCTGAGGGGGAGGAATTACGAGCTGCAGCCGAGGCTCAGGATCATGAACGACCGGGATATCATTTCGGGGGCGGATATCCTGGGCGCCCTCCTGATGGGCCACCCGTACAGCTCCTGGTGGACGGGAAGCATCCTCTCCATCGAGGAGTCGAGGAGGCTCGCGCCCGGCGAGAACGCCACCACCGTCCAGGTGGCGCTCGGGGTCGTCTCCGCGGTCATGTGGATGATCGGGAACCCCAGGAAGGGGTTCTGCCTGCCCGACGATCTCCCCCACGAGTTCGTCCTCTCGATCGCCAAGCCCTACCTCGGGGAGTTCTCCTCGGGGCCATCGGACTGGACACCTCTCAAGGACAGGGCCGTATACTTCCGGGAGAACCCTGCCAATACCTATGACCAGGAGGATCCCTGGCAATTCAAAAACTTCTTATTCGTGCAATGATGCAGGATACGTAATGGCAAAGGAAGAGGAGGCAAAGAGAGGCATGAAGAGGGAGGGGCAGGCGGACGGGGTGCCTCACCTCGATAAGGAGCAAAAGGATCTCCTGCAGGATCTGGCGAGAAGGGAAGGAACCCCGATCTTTGTCATCGACCATGAGAAGATCCGCGAGAATTACCGGGAGTTCAAGGATCACCTGCCCAATGTCCAGATCTACTATGCCGTGAAGGCGAACTCGAACCCCCGGATCGTGAAGACCCTCTTTGACCTGGGCTGCAGCTTCGACGTCGCATCCATGCCGGAGTTCATGCTCGTCCACGAGAATATCAGGAACATGCCCGACAAGGAGAGGCAGGACTGGATCTGGGACAAGATCATCTATGCGAATACCATCAAGCCGATCGATACCCTTGAAGCCCTGGACAAATACAAGCCCCTCGTCACCTTTGACAATATCGAGGAGCTGAGGAAGATAAAACTGCATGCACCGAATGCCGGCCTGGTGCTCCGGATCCGGGTCCCGAACACCGGTTCGATGGTCGAGCTCTCCTCCAAGTTCGGCGCACACCCCGGGGAGGCCGTGGACCTGATCGCGGAGGCGTTCAACCTGGGCCTCATCGTCGAGGGACTGAGCTTCCATGTCGGCAGCCAGTGCACGAACTTCGAGAACTATATCCAGGCGCTCCAGCTCTCGGCGAATATCATCAAAGAGGCCGAGACACGGGCCGGCCAGAGGATCAAGATCCTGGACATCGGCGGAGGGTTCCCCGTCAAGTACAACCCCGAAGTGAAATCCTTACGAACCCTCACGCGGAGGCTGAACGGAGAGATAAAAAGGCTGTTCACGCCGGACACGGAGATCCTTGCCGAGCCCGGGAGGTTCATGGTGGCGAATGCCTGCTCGCTCGTTGCAAAGGTCATCGGGAAGGCTGTCCGGGACGGGAAGAAATGCTATTACATCAACGACGGCATATACCACACCTACTCGGGGCAGATCTTCGATCATTGCACCTATCCGGTCCTTGCGTTCAGGGAGGGTGAGAAGCAGATCTCCGCGGTCTTCGGGCCGACCTGCGATGCCTTCGATACCATCACCCTGGGCGCGGAGCTGCCCGAGCTTGAGATCGGCGATCTCGTCTACTCCGAGAATATCGGCGCCTATTCCCATGCCTCTTCCACGTGCTTCAACGGCTTCCCGCCCGCGAAGGTCGTGCACATCAACCGTTGAGGAACCGGGCATCAGCCGGTGGCAGGGCCCAGGCTCTTCCCAGACAATTTCAAGCGGTGGAAAAATAGGATTTTAAGAATTTTTACAATTCTCCGGATTTCCCTTCAGGTTATCGAGGTATCCCGCCCCCGAAGGGAATTACTCCGGTATCTTCTCCCACCGGTGTTTCAGCTCCTTCTCCACTCCGGGGAGGGTGGTGTACTCCATCTCCGAGAGGGAGAGCCGGTGGGGCTCGAAGGGGCCGTGGGCCCGGAGGATGTCGGCGAGTTCGTTGCACCGGGACCGGACCCGGTCGAAGGCTACGTCGTCGAACATGTCGACGGGCCCGATAAGCTTCCCGTTCGCGACCTGGAACCCCAGGCAGATGACCCGGGGCGGACCGTCGAACCGGGTGCAGTTCGCATCGCAGAGTCCGACAGGCATGAAGGGCCCGTGGTGGGAGCCCCGCATCCACCCTGCAACGATGATGGGGGTCGCGAACGGCTCGATGACCTCGCCGACGGCAGGGAGGCCGCTCTGGGCCCGGATCATCATGACCGGGTCGTCCTTCCCCACGTACTTGCCGGCTATGAGGGAGAGCCTCTGGGTGGAGGTCGAGGCCGCGATCAGGCCATCCTTCCGAAAGACATGCTTCACCACGTAGCGGGAGGGGGCCCCGATGTAGACGAGCAGGCTGTAGGACTCCTCGGGGGTGCGGAACATGATCCGCCGCTTCTCCACCACGTCGTGGACCTCGAAGATGAAGCCCTCGTGCATCCCGGGGTCGATGACAAGGCCCGAGGTGTTGAAGGGATCGGCGAAGACCTTGTACAGGTAGAAGTTCCACGCGCCCGGCTCGGTCTTGTCGGCCATGAAGCAGAGGAGGGGATCGGACCCCCGTTCTTCGAACTCCATCTCGGCCACGCCCGGCCCCATCCCCTTCACGTTCCCGGAGAAGGCGTCCGAGAGGATGTCCTGCCCTGCACCGTAGAGCTTCATCTTCTTTGCAAGGGCCGCACACTCGGTGAAGACGGTCCATGCCAGCTTATGGATCTCGGGGCTGTCCACGCCTTTCGTGTGGGTCATGAGGAGCTCGAGATCATCCCCGCAGTGGGTGACGAAGGAGTCGGTGAGGACCTTCCCCTCGGCCTCGGAGAGCATCTTCTGGGCCTTCTCGAGGAGCTGCGGGTGGATGCGGGAGTGGCCCGGAAAACTCCCGATGTCCGCCTTGATCAGGGAGACGGTGGTCTTGACCATGCCATACACCTACGTAGTAACATATCGCGAAGACTATATCTTTGTGTTGATTTTGCAAACGGTGAGCGAAGCGAGCCGTCGGCGCATATCAATGCGACGATCGCCGAGTGTTCACGAGGCGAGAGACACATGTCAATGTGGCGAACGGCGCAAGGTTATACCTGTGACGAAAGACGTATATCAATGCGTCGAACGACGCTGGATATGTTGGGTGTCGAACGGTGGAAGCTATCTTTGCGATCCGAACGACGCATGATAACCCTGTGTGTCGAACGAGGGGAAAAGAGGGGATTTATCCTGTTGGTTCGGGGATCCTGCGGAATCTCACCTGGAGGACCCCGTTCCTGCAGCTCGCCCTGAGGGAGTCCGGATCCACCGGGGGGAGCTCGGCCCGGCCCATGAAACTCCGGGCCCCGTCCGAGGCGGCAATCCGGAGGGCCCCTTCCTCGAGATCGAACCTGACCTGGTCTTCGGAGACCCCGGGGAGCTCGGCGAGGACGAGGACCTCGTCCCCGTCCCCCTCGTGTACCTCGATGAGGGGTTCGAGGGAGTCCCCGTTCTCAGGCGCAGGGCCGAACTGCCCTGCAGGGAACGGCCCGCCCCCCCGGATGACGATGGTGAACCCCATGGGCTGTGCCATGAAGTTCCCCTGCTCCATGCTCTCGCGGATCATCTGCTCCAGGAACTCCTGGAGCTTCCTGAATGAATCACTGGGTGTATCTTCCATCTGTCCTACCTTGCCGTGAGGGGCACCCTGTCCGGGAGCTTCTGACGTTTCTCCAGGATCTTCTCCAGCCTTGTCATGCTCTTCTTCAGTTCCTTCCAGTCCTTGCGCCTGGCAAAGACCCTTGACCTGAGATCCTCCATCCCTTTCACCAGTTCATCGGAGGGCTCGAGCCCGGTTGACGCGAGGTCTGTCCTCTTCACGAGGGCGAGAGCGTTCTCCAGGGCTTTTCTCTCCTCTGCATTGAAGATCATCTCCCAGGAGCGGCGCTCGTTCTCTTCGAGGGTGTCGGCGTCGAGGGATCCCTTCACCCGGCCGAAGGCCTGATCGAAGTGCTCTGTCGTGATCTGCACCTGTTTCACCGCCTCGCGCCGCTCCGCATCGTTCTTCCCCGCGAAACCGGCGACGATCTCCCGCATGGCGGCGAGCTTCGCCTCCCGTACAAGGGCCTCGATGTCGGCCCCGACATACCCTTTGGTCCGGTTCACCAAGTCGTCGATGCTGATCTCCGGTGAGAGGATGGCCTTTGCGCCCCCGAGGTAGACCTCGAAGATCTTCTTCCTGCTCTCAATATCCGGTGGCGGGACATAGATGACCCGGTCCAGGCGGCCCGGCCGCAGGAGGGCCGGGTCGATCATGTCCGGCCGGTTCGTCGCCCCGAGGACGACCACGTTCTTCAGCTCCTCGAGGCCGTCGAGCTCGGTGAGGATCTGGGAGACCACCGACTCGGTGACATGGGAGGAGCCCATGTACATCCCCCTCCGCGGGACGAGGGCGTCCACCTCGTCGAAGAAGATGATGGAGGGCGAGGCCTGCCGGGCCTTCCGGAAGATCTCCCGCACGCCCTTCTCAGACTCCCCCACCCACTTCGAGAGGAGCTCGGGTCCCTTTACCGAGATGAAGTTGCACTCCGACTCGTTTGCCACCGCCTTTGCGAGGAGGGTCTTCCCCGTCCCCGGGGGGCCGAAGAGGAGGATCCCCTTCGGGGGCCTGGTCTGGAGGGCGGAGTAGATCTCGCCGTACTTGAGGGGCCACTCCACGGCCTCCCGGAGGTCCTGCTTCACGTCCTCGAGGCCCCCGACGTCGGTCCACTTCACGTCCGGGATCTCGACGAGGACCTCGCGCATGGCCGACGGCTCCACGTTCTTGTGGGCCTCCTCGAAGTCGGCCTTCCTCACCTTGAGCTGGTCCAGTATCTCGGCCGGGATGGCCTCGTCGATCTTGATCTTCGGGATGACGCACCGGAGGGCGAACATCGCGGCCTCCTTGACGAGGAGGGCGATGTCGGCCCCGACGAAGCCGTGGGTGATGTCGGCGAACTCCCGGAGGAAGTTCTCCTTCCGGTACGGCTCCCCGATCTTCTTCTTCTCCTCCTCGAACCGCCGGGTGTAGTCTGCGTCCACCGCCTTCATCTCCTCGCCGGTGAGGGTGACCTTCAGGGGGTCGAAGACCGCGCCCGGCCTCGCCTGCCGGTCGAACTTCTCCTTCCTCTTCTCGCCGATGAGCTTCTCGCGGTAGTAGTCGAGGTCGAGCTTCTTGGCATTGAAGTCCTCCTCGACCTTCTTCTTCTGCTCGTCGGTGAGCTCCACCTTCTCCAGGTCGAGCGGCACCCCGCGGGTGTGGATCTGGAAGATCTCCATCCGGCCCTTCCTGTCGGGGATGCCGACCTCGATCTCCCGGTCGAACCGCCCGCCCCGGCGGAGCGCGGGGTCGATGGAGTCGGGGAGGTTCGTGGCGGCGATCACCACGACCTGGCCCCGTCCTTTGAGGCCGTCCATGAGGGCCAGGAGCTGGGCGACGACCCGCCGCTCCACTTCGCCCGTCACCTCGGCCCGCTTCGGGGCGATGGAGTCCAGCTCGTCGATGAAGATGATGGCAGGGGCGTTCTGCTCGGCCTCCTCGAAGACCTCCCTGAGGTGCTTCTCGCTCTCCCCGTAGAACTTGGACATGATCTCCGGGCCCGAGATGGTGACGAAGTGGGCGTCCACCTCGTTTGCCACCGCCTTTGCGATCAGGGTCTTCCCGGTACCCGGCGGGCCGTAGAGGAGGACCCCCTTCGGGGGCTCGATCCCGATCCGCTCGAAGAGCTCGGGGTGGCGGAGGGGGAGCTCGATCATCTCCCGGACGAGCTGGAGCTCCCTTCCCAGGCCGCCGATGTCCTCGTAGTGGACATCCGAGACCTCCTTCTTCCTTTCCTCCTTCCCCGGCTCGTAGGCCTCCTCCTTGAGCTCGATCTCGGTGTCGTCGGTGACTATACCGATACCCTTCGGGATGACCTTGGTGACGACGAAGGTGTACGAAGTCCCAAGAAGGTCAACGCGGAAACTATGCCCCTCCTGGACCGAGCGGCCCCTGAGTATCCGAGAGAGGTACTGTTCGCCGTAGCCCCCGAGGCGAATGGGCTGCGTCATCTGTACGACAATCTTCTTCGCGTACACCACCTCGATCTTCCGGATCCGCACCTTCTCGTCGATCCCGGTGCCGGCGTTCGCCCGGATGTTCCCGTCGATCCGGATCACCGCTTTCCGGGTGTCCTCGGGGTAACCAGGCCAGACAACCGCGACTGCCTTCTTTTTCCCTTCGATCTCGATAACGTCCCCCGAGACGAGGGAGAGGGCCTTCATGATGTCAAGGCTGATGCGGGCGATGCCCCGGCCCGGGTCGCCGAGGTATGCCTCCTTCACCGTGACTTCTGCGGAATCCTTTGATGTCAATGTGAAAACTTCCTGTGATAGTTTACCTTAAGTTAGGGTTCTTTAATATATAAACATTTGTGCCCGTTCTCCCCGTGGGAGGTGCGGTTATCCCGGCCCGGGACCGGGATACATCCTGTGTCCCCTGCAGTTCTCTCCTACTCCTGCCTGTAAGCGACCAGGGTGATTCCAATCTTCCTTTCCATCTCCTTGAGGGCGTAGAGCTCCTCCCGGGAGAGATCGGAGAGGACCGGCATCTTCTCGTGGGCGAGGAGAATGACATTGAGCTTTTCCTCGAGATACTGGACTTTCCCGAGCTGTTCACCCGTGAGGTTCGCAAAACCAGGACTGATACGCATCCGTTTCACCCCGGAGGATGCTCTCACCGTTGTCCACCATAAACCTTTCCTGCAGGGACCGGACCTCTCTTCCTTACTGCTCCGTCACGTTTATGGACCCCGGGCTCTGTTGATTCACTCATGAATCCCCCCTCCAGCCGCCTCTCCGGTCTCCCCCCGTTATCAGAGCCTGATCCCAAGGTCCTTGTCCTGGGATCCTTCCCGTCCCGCATGTCTCTCGAGCGGGGCGAGTACTTCGCGAACCCCAGGAACCGTTTCTGGCTCCTGGTGGAGACCCTCTTCGGCATCCGGGCGGATCTTCCCTACAAGGAAAAGGTCCGTCTTCTCTCGTCCCACGGGATTGCCCTCTGGGATGTCGTGGCGTCCTGCGAGAGGGAGGGGAGCGGGGATGCGACCATCCGGAAGCCGGTCATAAACAATATTCCAGACTTTCTCCAGGCCCACCTCTCTGTCCAGCTGGTTGTTCTGAACGGAAGTACGGCCGGGGGGCTCTTTCATCGACATTTCCGCACCGGCATTCGCCCATCCTTGAAGGCGGTTACCCTCCCTTCCACGAGTCCGGCGAATGCCCGGTTCACCCTCCCGAAGCTCATCGGGAGATGGAGGGTCATCCTGGATTTCACGAAGGAATGAAAAAGAGAGGAGGATGCCTGGTTGATGCCTTCCTAGAAGGCGAAGTACTGGTTCACGATCTTCATGGCGCAATAGTCGCCGCACATGGTGCAGACGTCGGAGTCTGCGGGCATCCGCTCGGAGCGGATCTTCTTTGCCCGCTCGGGGTTGATCGCGATCTGGAACTGCTTCCCCCAGTCGAGCGCCCTCCTCGCCTTGCCCATCTCCAGATCCGCATCCCGCTTCTTCAGCTTCACCATGTCCCCCACGTGGGCCGCGATACGGGTGGAGATGACCCCCTCGTAGACCTCCTCAGGGGTGGGGAGGGCCAGGTGCTCGGCGGGGGTCACGTAGCAGATGAAATCTGCTCCATGGGCCGAGGCAATGGCTGCACCGATGGCCGCGACCCGGTCATCGTAGCCGGGGGCGATATCGGTGACGAGGGGGCCGAGCATGTAGAACGGCTTCCGGTTCGTCAAGCGCTTCTGGAGGATGACGTTCGCCTCGATCTCGTCCATCGGGATATGCCCCGGGCCCTCGACGATGGTCTGGACACCGGCGGCATGGGCGCGGTCGGCGAGCTCGGCGTTGATGATGAGCTCCTGGATGGCGGCACGGTCGGTGGCGTCGTGGACTGCTCCTGCCCGCATCCCGTTCCCGCAGGAGAGGGTGACTTCGTGCTCCTTCAGGATCTCAAGGAGGTAGTCGAACTCGGAGTACAGGGGGTTCTCCTTCCCGTTGTGGAGCATCCAGGCGGTCAGGAACGCCCCGCCCCGGGAGACGAGCCCGCAGGTCCTTCCCTGGTGTCTCAGCCGCTCCATCGTCTCCAGGTTGATGCCCGTGTGGATGGCCATGAAGTTCGTCCCGAGCTTCGCCTGCTCCGCAGTGATCCGGAAAAGGTCGTCCTCCTTCATGTGGACAACGGCGCCGTGTTTGATGGCCGCCTCGATGAAGGCCTGGTACAGGGGGACGGACCCGACCGAGAGGCTCGTTGCCCCGACAACCCGCCTCCGGATCTCGGCGAAGTCCCCGCCGGTGGAGAGCTCCATGATGGTGTCGGCGCCGGCGAGCTCGGCCTGCCTGACTTTCTCGAGCTCCATCTCGATATCGGTGATATCGGAGGAGGTCCCCACCGAGGCGTTCACCTTGGTGCGCAAACCCTCCCCGATGCCGCAGATCTTCACCTTCCGGTACGGGGAGATGGGGATGACGATCCTCCCATCCGCTATCCCCCTGCGGACGAAATCGACGGTGACGCCCTCATCTCTGGCGACCGTCTTCATCTCGTCCGTGATGATCCCGCGCTTTGCATCCTCAAGGAGTGTCATACCCACCGGTACGCGAAAGGACCAGATAAAGGCTTGTTTTTCCATAATCTTAGTAAATCTGGCTTGTTCGCTCCGCAAGTAAAGTTGATTTGCTTTTACGCAAAAGATCTTGCGGAGAGGGACCGTCCCACCCTCCGACCGGACTGCCCGGTCCCTCCAGTCTCGAGAGCTCTCCAGGCTCCGGAAACCTCGGGGCATTCGCATCGTATTGGATAGCTTCATGAAACCTGCCGCTGCACGCTGAGTACCCGGTGATCCTGTCTGAAAGTCAACTACGGGGGTTTTGTTCCCCTCTCCACCGTCGACTGGAGGGGCCGTGCGGTCTGCACGGTCTTCCTCAGGGGGTGCCCGGTCCGGTGCTCCTACTGCCACAACAGGTCCATCCAGGACGGCGAGGATTACCGGGAGCTTGACGAGGTGGTCGCTCTGATCCGGTCCTCCCGGATGCTCGTGTCAGGCGTGGTCTTCTCGGGAGGGGAACCAACGATGCAGCCCGAACCCCTGAAGGCGCTCGCTTCCGCTTCCCGGGAGATGGGACTCCTCGTCGGCCTGCAGACGAACGGGGTCTTCCCGAAGGTGCTCTCCGGGCTCATCGCTGAACGGCTCGTGGACCGGGTAGCCCTCGACATCAAGGGCAGGTGGGAGCGGTATGATAACCTCCTCAAGGAGCGCTACTCCGGCCCCGTCAAGGAGTCCCTCGCCCTGTGCAGCGACGCGAAGCTCGCGGGGGCCCTCCCGGAGTTCGAGGTCGTGGTGACCCTCTTCCGGGGTTACGAGGACGAGGTGCCCTACATCGCGAAGGTCGCCGGCGGGGTGGATCTCGTCCTCCAGCAGGGCATGGAGGGAGGGGTGAAGCCCCTCTCAGGGGACGAGCTCAGGAAGGTCGCGGACCGGGTCGGACGGGTGGTGAAGATCCGGACCCGGGAAGAGGGGGAGGTGGTATATGCAGGTGATCGGGGTCGTCGGGTATCCGGCGAGCGGCAAGGGTGAGTTCTCCCGGATCGCAGGGGAGATGGGCATCCCCGTGGTGGTCATGGGCGATGTGATCCGGCGAAAGGCCTCAGAAGCAGGGCTCGGGACCACCGATGCCGCTCTCGGGGAGATGGCCATGCGGCTCCGGCAGGAGCACGGGATGGACGCCATCGCACTCCTCACCATACCGGCGGTCGAGGCCCTCGGTGCACCCCTTGTGGTCATCGACGGTCTCAGGAGCGAGGCCGAGGTGAAGAGGTTCCGCTCGCGCTTCCCCGGCTTCATCCTCATCGGCATTCTATCGACTTTCGAGAGGCGTCTCTCGCGCCTCTCGGCGAGGGGAAGGAGCGATGACCTCTCGCGTGCGGAGGACCTCAGGAATCGCGACAGCCGCGAAGAGACTTTCGGCCTCGGCCGGGCGCTCGCGGAGGCGGACCGGATCCTCGAGAACAACGGGTCCCTCGGAGCGTTCGAAGAGAAGGCGAGATCCCTCCTTGAAGAGATCCGGGGCGCCCGATGAGCCTCGTACCCTACTTCTCGGCCTCCTCCAAGGTGTGGGATGACAAGAGCTGGGTCTTCTCGCTCGAGGAGATCGGGTACAGGGGCTGGGAGGTGGTGGCCGACGGGGCGTGCTCCTTTGAACAGGATGAGAACATCCGCGAGGTCGCCGAGATAGCGGGGTCCACCGGCCTCTCCCTCTCTGTCCATGCCCCGTACAGCGACCTGAACCTCGCCTCCCTCAACTACCCCATCTGGAGGGAGTCAATCCGGCAGGCCCTCACCTGCATCGACCGGGCTGCGGAGCTCACGGATCGGGTTACCGTGCACCCGGGATACCTCTCACCGGTGGGGAAGCTCCTCCCTGACCGGACCTGGGCCCTCCAGAAGTCCGCCCTCACGGAGATCGGGGCCTTTGCGGCCGACCGCGGGGTCCAGGTCTTCCTCGAGAACATGGGGGGGCTGAAGGAGGTCCTCTGCCGCTTCCCCGACGAGATCCTGGGGATGATTGACGGGGTCCGCGGGGTCGGTTTCACCCTCGATGTCGGGCATGCCCACACCGTGGGGAAGGTCCGGGAGTTCCTCAGGGTTCTTCCCTCGGCCAACCACCTCCATATCCATGACAACCATGGGACGGCCGACCAGCACCTGGCCCTCGGAGACGGCACCATCTCCTGGGACGAGGTGGGGAAGGCCGTGGCCAGGGACTACCGCGGCATCGTGGTGGTGGAAGGGAGGAGCCTCGGGGAGGCAGAGAAGAGCCTCTCCATGTTCAGGAGGTGCTTCACATGACAGGCGAGACCCTCCATGTCCACTTCCTGGGCACCGCGGGCGCCCTCCCGACCCCCCAGCGGAACCTCCCGTGCATCATGGTGAGACGCGGCTCCGACACCCTCCTCTTCGACTGCGGGGAGGGTGCCCAGCAGCAGATGATGCGGGCCCGGACCGGTTTCACTGTGAATGCCATCTTCATCACCCACTGGCACGCGGACCACTTCCTCGGGACCTTCGGGCTCGCCCAGACCCTCTCCTTCATGGGGAGGGACGAGCCCCTGACCATCTACGGCCCGCCCGGCGTCCATGAATTTGCCGGGATGGTCGCCCAGCTCTGCAGGAACAACATCCGGTTCCCCATCAAGTCCGAGGAGATGCGCGACGGCTCTGTCGTGCAGTTCGGCGGGTACACGGTCCATGCCTTTGCCACCCTCCATGGCATCCAGTCCCTCGGCTTCCTTCTCATCGAGGACGGGAGGCCAGGGAAGTTCAACCGCGAGAAGGCGGTGACGCTGGGAGTACCCCCCGGGCCCCTCTTCGGCAGGCTCCAGCGGGGAGAGGCGATACGGATCACCCGGGACGGGCAGGAGGTGGAGGTGCGGCCCGAAGAGGTGATGGGGCCGCCCCGTCCCGGCCGGAAGATCTGTTACACGGGCGATACCAGGCCCGTCGAAGGCCGCATCTCCGATATTGCAGGAGGGGCCGATCTCCTCATCCATGACGCCACCTTTGATGACCGGGACCGGGACCGAGCCGAGGAGGTCCACCACTCCACCGCCGGGGAGGCGGGGGCGGCAGCCCAGGCTCTCAGAGTAAAGACCCTTGCCCTCGTCCATATCAGCCCCCGGTACACGAGCGTCACGGGCCATATCGAGGATGCAAAGAGGTGCTTCTCCGGCGAGGTCATCGCCCCCCCCGACCTCACCATGATCGAGATACCCTTCAGGGACTGAAAGATCGCCCTTGTCCAGGGATTCATGAGCCGGGGACACCCATAAGAGGGGGGAGGGCGAGTACTACGTAGGAAAGGATCTCCCGGCCTGGATACACGGGAGCAGGGGAGAGAAGCCCCCTCAAAGGAGAGAACGGGAGAGAGAAGATGGAAGGGGATACCAAGGTCATCGTCTACCGCCTGGGAGCGAACTGCGATATCGGGGAGGTCGAGGAAGGGAAGATCTACAGCGGGAAGGTCCAGGGGTTTGCGACCTTCGGGGCCTTCGTCCTCCTGAATGACCGGGTGAAGGGGCTCGTCCACAAGTCCAACATCAAGGTCCGGCACAAGGAGCAGGACCCCATCCTCGTGCTGGTCAGGGGCATCCGGCCCAACGGGAACATCGATCTCGAGGAGGTGACCCCCTCCGTCTTCCATACCGAGGTGGTGGTGAAGAAGTCTGCCCCTGTCAGGCTGAAGGATCTCCAGAGGTCGATCGGGAGGGTCGTCCAGATCCAGGGGGAGGTCTCCCAGGTCAAGCAGACGAGCGGCCCGACCATCTTCACCCTCGTTGACGGGGACGGGATCGCGAGCGGCGCTGCCTTCGTTGAGGCTGGGGTCCGGGCATACCCGGAGGTGCAGCTGGGCGACATCGTCTCCATCATGGGGGAGGTGATGCAGAGGAACTCCCAGCTGCAGGTCGAGGTCTCATCCCTCGCCGTCATGACCGGCGACGAGGCCCTCCATGTCCGGGAGGAGATCGACCTCACCCTTGACATACGGGCCGAGCCACCCGAGCTCGCGCTCCTCGTTGAGAGCACGGTCCTTGCCGCCCTCGTGCCTGCAATGAGGGAGGTGGCACGGAGGATCCGGAAGGCGGTCTTCATGGGCCAGCCCATCCTCGTCCGGCACCACGCCGATGCCGACGGGATCTCCGCTGCCGTCTCGCTCGAGCAGGCCGTGATCGCCCTCATCCGGGAGAACGGGGGGGACTTTGACTCCGGCTACTTCCTCTTCAAGCGGGCCCCCTCGAAGGCACCCTTCTACGAGATCGAGGACATCACCCGGGACCTGGACTTCTCCCTGAAGGACCTCGTCCGGTACGGCCAGAAGCTCCCCCTCATCATCCTGATGGACAACGGCTCCACCGAAGAGGACATCCCTTCCCTCAGGATGGCCGCGGTCTACGACCTTCCCATGCTCGTCGTGGACCACCACCACCCCGACGAGGTGGTGGACCCCTACCTCCAGGGTCACGTGAACCCCTACCATGTGGGAGGCGACTTCGGGGTCACGAGCGGGATGCTCGGGGTCGAGATCGCACGGCTGGTGCACCCTTCCGTTGAACCCCTGGTACGGCACATCGCCGCGGTCTCGGCCGTGGGTGACAGGTCCGAGGCTCCGGAGCGGGGCCGGTACCTCGCCCTCGCAGCCGAGAACTACACCGAGGAGCACTGCAAGGAGATCGCCCTTGCCCTGGATTACCTCCAGTTCTGGCTCAGGTTCAACGACGGCCGCGAACTCGTCAAGGATCTCCTCAACCTGAACGGGAACGAGGAGCGGCACCGTGCCCTGGTCCGTCACCTGGTGGACCAGGCGAACCTGGCCATCGCCGAGCAGGTGGAGGCCTCCATGCCCCATGTCGAGAGCCGGATGCTCCCGAACGGGGTCCACCTCTTCCTCCTGGACGTGGAGCTCCATGCCCATAAGTTCACCTTTCCCCCGCCGGGCAAGACCTCCGGCGAGGTCCATGACCGGCTCATCCAGAAGAACCCGAACCTCCCGGTGGTGACCATCGGCTTCGGCCCTGACTTCGCCGTGCTCCGTTCAAGGGGCGTGCTGATGAACATCCCCCAGATGGTGCGGGAGCTGCGGCAGGAGATCGTCGGCGGGGGGGTCTCGGGCGGAGGCCACCTCGTCGTAGGCTCCATCAAGTTCGTGGAGGGGATGCGCGGGCAGGTCCTCGAGGCCCTCATCGGGAAGATCGGCGGCGCTCCCGTCCAGCCCCGGTGAGGGGCGGGAGATTCACCCGTTGGACAGGAAACGGACCGGAAAGGGAACTTTTTTATAGCTCGCCAGAGACACATTGAGGATCAAACAGGGAGGCGAGTGGATGTCAACTGCAAACCGTATCCGGGACAGCTACAATGACACCCAGCGCAAGATCCTCTACTATCTCAGCTCAGGTATCCGGAAGGGCAAGCATTACTTCAAGTCCAAGTACATCGCGAAGGACCTGGGCCTCTCCCCCAAGGAAGTGGGGACGAACATGGGGATCCTCGCCGAGATCTGCGAGGAGCTCTCCATCATCCGCTGGAGCTACTCGAACAGCACGACCTGGCTCGTCACCACCCGTGCAGCCTGATCCCCCTGCCTCCGCGTTTCTTCGTCATGACCCGCATTGAGATCACGGGAAAGATCGGCTTTGTGGCAGGCATCGACGAGAAGAGGGACTGCCTCATGTCCCAGGAGCATACGTCTGCGGATCCGGATGCCCTGTGGTTCAACATCGATCTTCCCAAGGGGCATGGGTTCCGGCCCGGCGATCGGGTGAAGGTCACCGTGGAGAAGATGTAAGGCCCCTTTTTCCGTAACCGGCCCCTAAGGCCCCTTTTTCCGCATCCGGCCCCAGGCCCCTTTTTCCGGATCAGGCTCATGGGATCGCCTGCCGGCTTATTGTGTAAAGACAGGCGGGGTTTCGATGGTTATGACGAACCGGTCCACGTTCTCGGCCGCGATAACCATGTAGACGGCCCCCCTACCAGCCACGACCGTCTTTGTTACCGACCCGGGGAAGCGGATCTCGGTACCTTCCAGGACGAGCCCGCTCTGCTCGTCAACGACGATCATCCGGAACCTGGCATTCTCGGGGTTCTTTACGGCATAGAGCGTGGAGGTCATCCTCCAGACGGGGGAGGGAACTGTGAAGGGCTCCGTGATCCCCCCGTGGTTCTCCTCGACATAGGCAAAGGCCACCGAGCTGTTGTACTGCCAGTTGACGTCCGAGAACCCGTATATGCCCATATCGCTCGGGAGGAACCGGACCGGGAAGAGGGAGTAGTCACTGGTATAGGAGATCCGCTTCATGGTGGCGGGAGGTGGTGTGGGGAGACTGGTGGGGGGGAAGATCGTTTCCTGGGCCGGTGACACGGGGGCAGGGGTGGGAGCCGGGGTTGTAGTCACAACCTCCGGTACCTGCGGATTGGAATGAGCAGGTGGGGAGAGGACGACGGTGAGGATGATAACCAGGGTAAGTCCGATGAGCACTGCCGCGAGATCTCCCCGTTCCATAGAGAAACCAAGGGAGGCTCACCATAAATCAATTTCTGCTCTTTCCGCCATTTTTCTCTCATTCTCCATCCATTTCTGCTGCTCATCCGTTTTTTCCCGATCCATGGCTGCATACGTATGGGAAGGGCAAGAAGATTATCCATATCGGTTGAATCTTGGTATAAATGTCTTATAGCAACTAATTCAACAAAAAGAGGATGATTAGATAATAGACTAAAAGCGATTACAATATATACAAGAACGATTAACTAGTTGATCAAGCATGAACGCATTCTCTCACCGCACCTGGATACCCTTCTACCTGGCCTCCTTCGGTACCCTCTCCATGGCGGTCTTCCGCTCCATGAACGGTGTCATGCTCCTGTTCAGCCTCGTCCTGGTCAGCGTCGCCCTCGGTATCATCTTTCTGGCCATCCAGACCGAGGTTGCGAGGAACACGGAGAAGAAGGAGCTCATGGCAACCCTCTCAAAGAAGGTCCTCTCAGCGGGGGAGTCCAAGGGCAGCGAAACGAAGTGATCGCCATGGGGAACGATATCTATCTCCACCACCTCTTCCAGGAGAAGGAGTTCTGGAACCGCTATGATAACCTGAAGGAGGTGCTCCGGCACCTCCAGGAGCAGAACGAACTTCTGGACCGGATACGGCGTGAGGAGGTCATCCCGGAACAGACACGGGAGCTGGCCCTGAAGGCCCTCTCGGCCGACATCGACCAGACCCGCCGCCTCTTCTCCGAGATCTTCCAGAACTTCGTCTCAGGGGCCTCGGCCGGGCTGAACCGGGTCGATCTCGAGACCTCCATCACCCTTGTGGACGGAAACCTCCTCGAGGTGAACCGTGTTGCCCTCTGGGTCGACGGGGAGCCCTGGGAGATCCCCGCCGATCTCGGGAAGAAGTTCGCGGAGTACATCCTCGCAAAAGGGGAGGGCACGCCTGCCGAGATGATCACCGAGTTCTACGAGAACGAGGAGCACCTCTCCGATATACGCCTCGGGAGCCTGAACCGCTGCTCGCTCCAGATGATGGAGGAGATCTACCCGGCAAAGAATCTCCATGTCCGGCTGCGGCTGCCAGCCCAGTGCCTGGTGGACCACCGGATCATCTGATAAATAGTATTTAACTTATTAAACTTCCTATTTAAATTCCCATTTTAATTACCTCTCTCATTTTTTTGGCTTAAATGTCTGGGCGAAACCGGGACTCGCCCTTTATTAGGACTTCCCTCCCAGCACCAAAAAGGAAATATTAAGTCTTGTGGCTACCCACCTATCGTGTATGGGTGTGGCGGAGCTGAAGATCAAGATCGTGGTCTTCGGGGCGTACAATGCCGGGAAGTCCAGCTTTATCCGTGCGCTCGACCCCTTCTCGCGCCACATCGAGGCCGAGAATGCGGACGGGAGCACGACCGTCGCCATGGACTTCGGGCGGATCCGGATCGGGGACCACAGCGTCTTTCTCTTCGGGACACCCGGCCAGGAACGGTTCGAGTTTGCGAGGAAGGTCCTCTCCCGGGGGATGGACGGGGCGATCGTGGTTGTCGATTCCACCCGGGACATGGACGAGATCACGATGAACCTGTTCCAGTGGCTGAAGACACGGGGGATCCCCATTGCCGTGATGGCAAACAAGTGCGATTGCGCTGATGCCCTCCCGGACCAGATCCGGGCAAAGGCGCCATGGTTCCCTGTCCATGCCATCTCGGCCCGCACCGGCATGAATGTGGAGTCCTCCCTCCGGGCCTTCCTCTCAGAGATCCTCTCGGCACGGGTTCCCCTCCCATAGCTTTAAACGTATGGAATTTCACACTTCCATAATGTCCACCGGGAAGTCGGTGCTCCTCCTTGTTTCATTCCTCGCGCTCCTCTCCCTCTCTCCGGGCTGCCTCTCTGTCTCCATTGTGCATGTAACATACGATGGAAGCAGCCTCCACGTCCAGGTCACGAACACCGGCGTGACCGGGGATGCGGCACTCCAGGTGAATGTCTTCAGGTTCCAGGACTTCCGGCAGGTCGAGGTCACCCGGATGACCCTGCCCGTCCGGTTGGAGAGTGGCACAGGCACGTATACCCTCCCCCTCACGCTCGATGCCGGGACCTACCGGCTCTACCTCTACGTAACCAGCGGCAATGACCGGAGGGCGAGCGTGATCCAGGATATCACCGTGGAATCCCATGGAGCGACTCCTCGCATCGGCGCTGGGTGAAGAGCCGGCCGACACCGTCTTCTCCGGCTGCACCCTCTTCAACCCCTTTGACTGCTCCTGGGAGGAGACCTCCTTTGCAGTCACCGGAGGGATGGTCGTCGGGACCGGCGATTACCGTGGGGTGGAGGTCCACGACCTGCCCGGGGCGCGGGTCGTCCCCGGGCTCATCGACAGCCATGTCCATATCGAGTCATCCCTCCTCGTGCCCGCCGAGTTCGCGCGGGCGGTCCTCCCCCATGGGACCACAACGGTGATCGCCGATCCCCACGAGATAGCGAACGTCGCCGGGGTACGGGGGATCGGGTACCTCATGGAAGAGGCCTCCCGTTCTTCCCTGGAGATCCTCTTCATGCTCCCCTCCTGTGTCCCTGCGACCCCCGATGACCCCGGGGGCGCCATTCTCTCTGCACCGGACCTCACCCCCTTCATCGGCCGCAGGGGGGTCCTTGGCCTGGGGGAGATGATGAACGTCCCGGGGGTGCTCGGCGGCGACGACGACGTGAAGAGGAAGATCTCCCTCTGCAGGATCCGGGATGGCCATGCCCCCGGCCTCTCCGGAAAACCCCTCAATGCGTACATTCTCTCCGGCCTCCAGAGCGATCACGAGTGCACGACCCTGGCAGAGGCACGGGAGAAGCTCCGGAAGGGGATGTTCATCATGATCCGGGAAGGGTCCACCGAGAAGAACATCGGGGATCTCCTCCCCCTCGTCACCCCCTGTTCCGCGGGCCGGTGCTCCTTTGCCACCGATGACCGGCATGCCGATCTCCTCGTGAAAGCGGGGCATATCGATGACTGCATCCGGAGGGCGATGGAGCTGGGCCTGGATCCCGATCTCGCTCTCAGAATGGCGACCCTCTCCCCCTGCGAACGGTTCGGGCTTGCGGATCGCGGAGCCATTACTCCTGGAAGGATCGCCGACTTCTGCATTCTCGAGGATGGGAGAGAGTTCCACGTGAAAAGGACCTACAAACGCGGAGTCCCTGTCGGTGAGATCCCTTACCGGAGGCCGGACGTGCTCCGTACCCCCTTCTCCTGCAGCATACCCGATCCTGCTTCCATCCGGATCCTGGGTAGCGGCGAAGCGCGTGTCATCGGCCTTGTTCCCGGCCAGATCACCACCAGGAACCTGAAGTACCCTGTCCGCGGTGACGAGATCCCGGATACCGAACATGACATCCTGAAGATCGTGGCCTGCGACCGCTACGGGCGGGGCAGGGTGAGCGTGGGGCTCGTGCACGGGTTCGGGCTCGCATCGGGGGCCATCGCCTCCTCGGTCTCCCACGATGCGCATAATGTCCTCGCTCTCGGCGCATCGGACGGGGAGATCATCAGGGCTATCCGGGAGGTTGTGGCAATGGATGGGGGGATGGTCACGGTCTCGGGGGAGCGGGTGACCGCCCTCCCCCTGGAATGCGCCGGGCTCATGTCAGCCGAGCCGTACGAGAAGGTGGCAGCCCGGCTCACCGAACTCGATGAAGAGGTCTCCTCTCTCGGGGGTCCCCCCCATCCCTTCATGTACCTCTCCTTCCTCGCGCTGCCGGTCATCCCGGAGCTCAGGATCACTCCCCGCGGGCTCTTCGACTCGGTGGCCTTCAGGCACGTGGATCTCTTCCACACGGAACCGTGAAGGTACACCCATCCAATTCACTAACGACTTACCATGCCGGGACCGCCCTGGTTTACGGGCTGCGGCAGATACTCCCTGATTTCAGATCAGCCCGGAGAGGAGGAAGATCCCGAAGGCAAGGATGATCAGGCCCGACGCGAGGTGGAACCTTCCGATATTCTCCTCCCGCCACCCCTTCACATCGCTGATCCTCGCCACCCCCAGGTAAACGACAAGGGTGATGGCGAGCATGGGGAGGATGAAGATGAGGTTGTAGAGGAGGAGATAGGGGAGGGCCACCAGCGGTCCGTAGACCGAGAGGATCCCGCAGCCGATGATGTACGGGCCGATGTTGCAGGGAAGGAGGAAGAGGGTTACGAGGCCTCCCACGATGAAGGCCCCCCAGGGGGAGGTGATCCGGTTGAGAGCTTCGCCGAGGCGCGGGCGCCATCCCGTCGGGATCCCCGTCCCGACAGGCGCTCCCCCGGGCGAGAGGTACTCACGGACATGCATGATGCCGATGACGATGGAGACGAGCCCCAGGCCCCGGGTGAGGATGGCCTGGAAGGAGGCCGCCTCGCGGACCGCGGAGAGGAGGGAGACGAGGATGATCCCGTACGCGAGGTAGAAGACAAAGACAGAGAGGGAGAAGGCAAGGCCTGCAAGGAGGATCTTCTCCCGCTTCCCCGGGTTGGCCGTGATGATGGCGAGGAGGATAACGACGAGGACGGCGAGGGCGCAGGGATTGATGGCGTTCACGGCGGCAAGGGCGATGATCTTGCCTGCCGTGAGCTCCAGGCTGGGCGGGCACTCGCCGGCTGTTGTGGTCGGGGCAGGAGTCACCGTTGATCCCGGGGTCACGTTCGCCAAGGGCCCGCCATTCCATCCAAAGACCCAGCCATCCACCCTCAGGGATCGTTCGAACCTGATCTCTATTCCGGTGTGGCTTACCGTCAGGGGACCGAGGAGCTCATAGGTCTTCCCTGCAAGGACTGTACCGTGATCCACGCCCCGGAGAAGGTCCCTGAGAGTGCTGGTATCTCCCCCGGGCCCTTCCCTGATCAGCACCCGTTCCCCCTGCCAGACCCTGGGATAGCCGGTGAGCTGGGCAATATCCAGGGATTCGAGAGGTGTGAATCCTTCCCGGGAGCCAGGTCCCCCGAGTGTCTGGTTCAGGAACCCGGGGACCCCCGAAAGAATGGGTTCATCGCCGGTGAAGGTGGCATTGGACCCAAAGAAGAGGACCGGGATGTAAAGCCCTATCCCGTACCTCCTGTCCATATCTGCCATCACCACGGCATTCTCCTGGTGGCTGTAAACCTCGTACTCCACTACCACGAGGCCCGGGTACCTGGTGAGCCACTCCCCGAAGAGCACCGGGTTCACCCTCGCGCAGTGGGGGCAGCCGTCCCCTGTGAAGTAGTACCCGACAACCGTCTCCTGTGGTCCCGGAACGGCCGCCACCGGAATGACCGCGAGCGAGGCAAGGAGGAGGAGAGAGAGGATAATCAGCCGTGAGGGCCCCCCCGCCCACCCAGCTTCCCGGGCATGCATCCTGAGAATATCGGCGCCGGGCATTTTTATATCTTGGGGCCTCCGTGAAGAGGAGCTACGGGATAAAGAGGGAGATGAACCGCGCAGGGAGGCCGGGGACGAGGAGCGCGAGAAAGAGGAGGATGATGGGAACGTGGACGAGGTAGATGGGAAGGGAATGCCTCCCCAGGAAGGTGATAGGCCTGAGGGGAGATCTCTCCTGCCCCCTGGCAGGGAAACCCCGCCTCCCCCCGGGATAGAGGGAGGCTCCCAGGCTCATCCCGACGAGGAAGACCCCGAGCCAGGGGACCAGGGGCACGTAATCGAGGCTTGCGAAATCAGCAGGATGAATGCCGAGCCAGGCGAGGGAGAGGGGGCCGGGGATACCGTCGATGATCGGTGCGAGCAGCATGATCCCGGCCCCGAGGGGAAGGTTCGCCCTCCCGAGCCGGAGGAAGAGGGGCGAAATAGCGATGGAGAGGCCAATGCAGTGGAGGACACCGAAGAGGATGAACTCGCTCCTGATAAAGAGCCAGGTCGCCGCCGTGATGCCCATCCCGACGAGGAAGATACCTGCTCCCCTTCTCACGTTCTTCCAGGCAACCTGCCTCTCATCAAGGGTTACCCCGGCCCTCGCGGAGCTGACAGAGAGGGAGACCCCTGCGATGAGGATGAAGAGGGTTGCCGTAGAGAGGGCAAAGACCCTCCAGAACCCAGAAAGCACGTCGACGGGCTGGACCCCGAAGAAGCTGATGGAGAAGACCGTGTGGAAGATGACCATCATGACCACCGCAGTCCCCCGCAGGGCATCGATCTCCCAGAACCTCTCGCCGCTCATGAGAAGCCCGCCGTCTCTCCCGGGATGGGTTCGCATGGCGAGGTATTGAATCAGTACCCCGCGATCAATCCCTGATTCGGTCCTTTCCCCTGGATTGGGGAAACGAATTGGGGCGGGTGACGGGGCCGGATCGGGGCGAAGGACACAGAAACCGGATCGGTGGCGGGGGGCGCAGACGGGATCGGGGCGTGAGGCGAGAACCGGATCAGGGCGTGGCCATACAGGTGACCATCACGTTCATTCCCTTCAGCAGCGAAGAGCGTAAGGGAGTCCGGGAATGGCGGAAAGGAAGAATACCGATCGAACCGAGGATCGGGAGATCAGGGATGAGCACATAGTCGAGGCCATCGGGAAGACCCGTGTTGTCATCCGGAATGGCAGGGTGGTTGAGGTAGGAGACCCCTGCATCACCGAGTGCCCCCTGGCACGGAGGTTCGCGGTGCCTGTCACCGAATTTACACCGGAGGCGATCAAGGCCAACATCGAGAACCGGATCCGGTCCTTCGGCATGTGCACCGGACGGAGGGAGGTCACGGATGACCGGGACTTCGTTGGCTTCGGGGCATCCGAGCTCCTCTCATCGGCGATCCGGGCCGGCCTCCTTGACGCCGCCGTCCTTGCCTGCGACGGGGCAGGGACCGTCATCGCACCCACGCCGGCGCTCATCCAGGGTATCGGCGGGAGGATGTCAGGCCTCGTCAGCACCTCCCCGATCCCTGACGTGATACGGCGGATCAAGTCCTGCGGGGGGTATGTCATCGACCCGCAAGGGGCCGGAATCGACCAGGTGAAGGGTGCCGATTACGCGTACAACCTCGGTTACCGGAAGGTCGCGGTGACGGTTGCAGACCCGGCGGCTGCCCGGGAGGTGCGCCACCTCCACCCGGAGGCGGTCATCGTGGCGGTTCACACGACAGGGATATCCCGGGAGGGGGCCGAAACGCTCGTCACCCATGCCGACCTCGTGACCGCGTGCGCCTCGCGGCACCTGCGGGAGCTTGCGGCATCGGCCATCATCCAGGCCGGGACAGGTATTCCGGTCTTCGGGTTCACCCGGGCAGGAAAGGAGATCATCCTCGCCAAGGTTAAGGAGACGAATGCGCCGGTCGTGGTAAAGTTCGACCGCATCCCTGCCTCCGGCGGAAGCTGCCCCGAACCCCTGCAATGATCCCAAGGAGAACCGTTCCCGTGGCTCATCTTCATACCCCGGCCCATCCTTTCTTTTCATGAGCGTCTGCCCTGGAGGAATAGCCCATGGATACAATCACCTTCATCGGATTCATCGCCGGTGGGCTCACCACCATCTCGTTCATCCCCCAGGTGGTGAAGACCGCCCGGACCCGATCAGCCCGCGACCTCTCGGGGCCCATGCTCCTCGCCTTTCTCATCGGCCTCGCGCTCTGGGCCCTCTACGGCCTGCAGGTGGGGTCCACGCCCATCATCGCTGCCAACGTGGCAACCATTGTTCTTGTCGGGGCCATCCTTGTCATGAAGATGAGGTTCAATGGAAGGGAACGTGAATGCACCACAGAGGCCCGGTCCTGATACAGCCCGGTTTTCAGGGATCCACCACAGGCCTGAGGAGAAGAGATCGGTGGAGAAGACCATCCCATGACCTACCACGTGACCATAACCCGATGCCAAAGCTATGATCCGGATGCGGTAAGATCTGCCGTAACCGCCTCCCTCGAACCCCTGGGGGGAATTGGCAAGTTCGTCGGAAAGGGGCAGCGGGTCCTCGTGAAGCCCAACCTCCTTGCCTCCCGGGCACCCGAGGCCGCGGTGACCACCCACCCCACCGTAGTCCAGGCCGTGGTCGAGGAGGTCCAGAGAGCCGGAGGGGTTGCCGTCATCGGCGATTCTCCCGGCGGGCGGAATGTAAGTTCATCCTACGAACGGCTTCTCAAAAGGACGGGGATGATGGGGGTCGTCGAGGCCACGGGGTGCGAATGGGTCTCCTTCGATGATTCAGTGGTGGATGTGCAGGCCCCGGACGCAAAGTCATTCAAGCGGTTCACGGTGGGGAAAGCGGTGACCGACGCCGACAGGATCATCGTGCTCCCCAAACTGAAGACCCACCAGCTCACCTACTACACCGGCGCGGTGAAGATCGTGTACGGCTACATCCCCGGGCTCCTGAAGGCCGAGTACCACCTCCACACGGGAACGGACGCCGAGACCTTCTCCGACCTGCTCCTCGACCTTCACGGGGCCCTCCCGCCCACCCTGGCCATCATGGACGCGGTGGTTGGGATGGATGGGCAGGGGCCATCGAACGGGAACCCCCGTGATATCGGCCTCATCCTTGCGAGCGAGAACTGCCATGCCCTCGATCTGGTGGCATGCTCCATCATCGGATTCGACCCGATGGCAGTCCCGACGGTGAGAAAGGCAGGTGAGCGGGGCGTTGGTCCCCGTGACCTCGGGGAGGTGCTCGTATCCGGGGAACCCATCGGGAACGTCAGGGTCCGGGACTTTGCGAAGCCCCGGACCATGATCCTTGCGAGAATCCCCCCATCCCTCGTCCACGCGATCGGCTACCTCTTCGGCACCCGGCCCAGCATCCGGCGCGGGAAGTGCATCTCCTGCGGGAAGTGCGCCGAGGGATGCCCGCCGAAGGCCATTCGGTACACGAAGGGGGAGATCCCCTCGATCCGCTACCGGCACTGCATCAGGTGCTACTGCTGCCAGGAGCTCTGCCCCCAGGGAGCGGTTGAGGTGTCGTACCCGTGGATACGGAGGATGGTGGGATGAGGGTGAAGGATCTCGTAAAAAATTATATAATTAGAGAGAAAGAGTATCCTCGATGAGACATGCCTAAATCTAGATCGCTAATTGAAAGAATATTAGATGAACAGCACCAAGGCCTTGGGACAAGAGTTGAACTATATAAAAAATTAGAGAGAGAATTGGGTCGCCCTATAATCGCATTCTATTATAATTTCGAAACAACTGCTTCCCTTGAGGATATTGATGTCGATTTTATTGAAGAGATATTGAGAAATCTCGATTTATCAAATGGGTTAGTTCTAATTATCAACTGCCCTGGTGGGGACATATTAGCAGCTGAAAGAATGATTAAAGCTCTACGTTCTTATTGCGGTGATAAAGGATATTTCTCAATCGTTCCGAAAATGGCTATGTCAGCGGCAACATTGGTTTGTTTAGGTTCTTCAAAAATAATCATGAGTCCTACCTCGTCACTTGGGCCCATAGATCCACAAATTCACGAGTATAATCCAGACACAAAAAGATACGAGAGGTACTCCGTATTCAACATTTTGAAGAGCTATTCTGAGTTATTCAACAAAGCGTTAAAATCAAGAAGGGAAAACTTAGAGCCTTATTTACAAGCTTTAGAGACATATAAACCGAAAGTGATTGAAGAATATAAATCATTAATGGAATTATCGAAAGATATCTGCGTAAATGTATTGAAATCAGGAATGCTTCAAGCACTGAGCGAAGGTCAGATAAAAAATAAAATTAAAATATTCCTCACTCCTGAAGTTACAAAAATTCATGAACGTTGCATTTACCCATCCGAGGCTTTGAAATGTGGTCTGACGGTCGAAACCATAGATGTAAAGTCGAAATTATGGGAGAAGGTTTCAGAATTGCATTTACGTTTAAATGCATTTTTATCTGATTCCGGTAACGCTATTGTGGTCGAGACAAAAGATGCGACATTTGTGAGGACATTAGATGAAGAAAACGATGAAAATAACTCCTAGGCAGTTAAAGGCGGAGAAAAATTATAAAAAAATTAAAGGATTAATTGAAAATTTTAAAATAAAAGAAAATATCCCTGTGATTTATAAAGGAAAATATAAGAAAGGACGTTAATTTTCGAGGGATGCGATCAAATTGGAAGTGCCGGGACCGAATATTGATTATACAATAAAACTCGAGCAGATCAGATCTAATGTAAAAAACTGGAATCTCTCCGAATGGGTCCTTTTCTGGTTGGTCATCCCTGCTCTCTTGTTCGTCGTATACGCCCTGCCCCAGGGCATCAAGGACACCTATTTCATTCTTGATACCTCGAATCTCTGGCGGGTTCAGACTTTTCTTTTCAGCTCGTATACCCATTCCCAGTTATACCCGCACCTGGTCGGAAATCTCGCATTCTATTTGGTTGTCCTTCTGATGATCTTTTTATTCGAGAATAATAAGCGCAGATTCTGGATTCTGGCCGGCTGGTTGTTACTTATTGTTCCGATTATCTGTTCAGCCCTGACTGTCATCTTATGGAGCATCTTCAACAGAACAGTCACAGGCCAAGGGTTCTCCGCGATAAATGGAGCATTCCTTGCCTATGCAATATCCATTTTCGTCATCTGGGGGATCGGAGATGGACTGGGGGTGTTCGACCACCCGGAATATTTTTCAGGCTCAAAAATCCGTTATTACATCCTGAAGCTTCTTGTGATCATTTTACTGGCGCTGATAGTGGTCATGGGCCTTCTTTCCGGCGTATTCATGGATGCCGGTGGCTCGGTGACCAATGGTATCGCCCATTTTGGAGGGTTTATCACAAGCCTGATCGTATTGCTGGTTTTTGATATCCGGACTGAAAAGCGAAGATATTTCGATACCATGCTGGGGATTGCGATCGTTGTTGGGATTTTGTGGTACGGATATTACCTGCTGAACCTAGTAAAAGCAGTGAAAGGTGCATGAATCAGCAACCTTATTTTCCTGTTATTTCTTTGGAAAGCGGAAAGAATAGAACATTCGAGATCGATTTTACTTTCAACGTTGGATGTCAACCGGAATTATCATTTTGTGCTGGCAGCCACGAATCTAATGTCTTTATCGTTTTCTTCATCGGGACGATCAAATCTTTCGGAGGATAATATAAGCCTATAATCAACCATGTTGGCATTATGGAATGCATTCCCATATAGAAATGAATGTCTTGCTGGATCATGAAATTGAAGAATTTTTCATGAAGTTTTTCCCAAAGAAGGTCAATTCGTGGGTATCGTTTCCACCACGATCGATAAGATTCAAAAAGCTCCCAGTCTTCACACATTATATCATGATATTTCTCGCTTTGGCATCCGTAACATCTGAATTTGTAAGCAAATACATGGGGAATAATATCGATGATCGGGATGATCTGATCATCGAGAGATCTCTGGTACTCTTTGGGTTCCGGAGGTTGTTGAAGCGATTCACGAGTGAAGAACTCAATAATAGTCTCTGGTTTAATCAACCCCAATGATGTTTTATCTTTTTGGTATTCTTCTTCTAAGTATTCGAGAGAAGGAGCGCATTTTGGTAAAACAATTATATTTCTTTCTGCCCATGGAGCTCGACCCTTGACCTTCCCTCTCGATAGAGAGCGATCGATGATTCTTACGGAAGTGTCACGAACTCGATAACTTTCCTTTCTCCCCAGCTTTTCATCTTTAACTTGTTCACATTCGACCTCGATCCAATCATATCGCTGTATCTTTGTATCTCCGAGAAAAGAGGAGTATGGCATTGGGTATAATCGAATCCAGTCACCTTCATTAGTGACTCCTGCCGTACAGACGACTGTTCCGTGTTTCTTGCTTTTTTCGGGATATGCTTTCACAGTGACTAGAACAATTTTCTTATCCCAAGTCACAGATCCGTGACCTCCAGTCCTTCACTTCGGAACTTATTAGCAATTACTCCGCGGTGACAATGCCTTACGTCCCTCTCAAAGCACATAAGTGCGACTTTTTCCTTTTCTGCTCTTTCCCTGATTCTGGAAAGGTCGGATTTCTTCGATTTTAGTTCTAGTTCATAACTCTCCAATAATCGCTTAGAACCATTCAAGGAAAGGTTTCTTCTCCGTTCAGCTTCAATCCCGAGCTCTGGTAGATGCATATAAGACATACCAAGATTACGGAGATATTCTGATAGTGGGCTCTTTGTGAACCCATACTTCATGCTATAGGGATTTTTCCGAACATCGATGAGTGTACAAATTTTGTTTTGAATAAGGGTAAATAGAAATGCATCGATAGTCCGTCCTTCGTATCCAATTGTAGTAATGCCGGTTTCATCTCGATTGTACTTCTGTATTCGCTTAATTTCAGAAAATATCGTAAATTCGGGAAACCTATTATAAACATAATCAATCACTTGTTTATCTCCCTGATTAGAGAAATCTGAAACGCATTTTTTAATCGATTCCTGAATAAAAAAATCCGGTTTCATGACCATCCCGTCATTGAAACCAACAGTATTCTCGTCCATTTTAATGTATCCGTCTCGCTGGAGGTGAAGAAGATCATGATATAGCTGAAAGGAAAAAGGTCCGAAGCGATAAGGGACGAAATCGTATAGACGCCAATCTTGCGATAAAAGAAACATCAATTTAACGAGCTTCATTTTCGTAACAGTTCCTGATTGAGCAATGAGGAATAAAAGAGCTCGTTCTTTCTTGTTCAGCATGCCTTAATTCTTTTATTTATTACTCTTTGACCTATAAATTGGTGGTCCGGACAAGGCGAAAGTAACTTCCAACTTCCTTTTACTGATATAGTTTCTACCACCCCTTGATCTCCGACTTCCCCTTTCTGTCTCCAGAGTAAGAAGGCAGCTTAAACAACCGCCCCGTAACGAGCGGTGCCCCTACGTTTACCACCAGGAACACGACGACGAGCACCGAATAGAGCGGGTTCGCGAGGACGCCCGCGGCGAGGGCCACCGAGAGCATGAGGAGGCCCGTACTCGGACATGGAGATGAGCCCGGAGCCCACCTTCACGGCCTCGACGAAGGAAAAGTTCAGGAGCACCATCGGGACGGTGTAGGCGATGAACCGGATGGCGGTGATGGCGGCGAGGAGTATCAGGATCAGGACCACGTTCCCCGCAACCGCTCCGAGCGAGACGGCGAGGCCGAGCGAGGCGAAGAAGACAGGGATGAAGAAGGCCTCGCCAAGGTCGCCCATCTTCTTCAGGATCGCCTTCGACTGCTCGGTCCGGGAGACGAGGACACCGACGAGCATGTACCCGAAGTAGGAGGTCATCCCGACGGCCTCCGTCACCGCCGCGGCGGAGAACGCGAGGACCAGGATGAGGGCGATCAGGACCTCGTCGAGACGGAGCACCTGGAAGAGGTTGAAGAGCCGGTTGATGAACGAGGAGCCGATCCGGCTCATCACGGCAAAGGTCCCGATGATCATGAGGGAGAGCTTGAGCACCGGTTCGACGGAGAACTGGCTGTACTGGAGGACGTTTGTCACCGAGGAGATGAGGAGGAGCTCGATGATTCCGTTCACGATCTGGAGCCCGATAACCGCCTGCCCCTCCTTGCCCGAGATCCCGTTGATGGAGAGGAGCGTCCTCGCCGAGATCGCCGTGGAGGAGCCGAAGATAGCCGCCCAGATGACCAGGGTCTGGTCCACCGTGAGGTTGAGGAGCGGGAGGAGGGTGATCAGGAGGGCATAGATGATCACCGCCGAGACCGCCTGGGAGAGGACCAGCTTCTCGATCTCCCGTTCGATCGAGGAGAGGTCGATCGAGATCATGGCAAGGAGGATCATGAACATGATCCCGAGCTGGGCCACGAGCTGGACCGTCTCGGACCCCGGGAGGTTCACGTAGAAAGGGGTGCCCTAGAGGTTCACGAAGATCGCCCCCATGACGATCCCTGCAAGGAGCTCTCCGGCGAGGGAGGGCTGGCGTAGCTTCAGGAGGAACGCCCCCCCGATCTTTGCACCGAGGAGGAGGATCGCGATCTCCCAGAGCCCGAAGTTCACCCGCTTTCACCCGCCTTTTCCCTTTTTTCCTTCATTACTTGGGGAAAATGGCACGTAAAGATAACTGAATGGGACCCTGCCAGCCCGGCTCCGTACACGGGCCGCCCGCAAACCACACACTTTTATGGGGATTGTCTTCGAGTACCCTTCATGCGCGTGGTATTCCTCGGGACGAACGGCTGGTACGATACCGAGACAGGAAACACCACCTGCACCCTGATCGATGCCAATCCCTGGAAGATCATCCTGGATGCGGGAAACGGCCTCCGGAGGATCGAAAGGCCCCTGGGAGACCCCGGCCATCCTGTCCACCTCTTCCTTTCCCACTTCCACCTAGACCATGTGGCCGGGCTCCACATCCTCGGCCGCTTCACCTTCCCCGGCGGGCTCTCCATCTGGGGCCAGCCGGGGACTGAGAAGACCCTCGCCATGCTCCTTGCGCCCCCCTTCACCGTCCCGTTCCGGGACCTGCCCTACCCTGTCCGGATCCGTGACCTCTCCGAAGGGACCCATGCCCTGCCCTTCCCTGTCACTTGCAGGTACCTCCCTCATGCCTCACCGTGTTTCGGGTACCGCTTTGAGCTTGAGGGGAAGACGATCGCCTACTGTACGGATACCGGCCCGAGCCCGGCGGTCATCGACCTCGCGAGGGATGCAGACCTCCTCATCGCGGAGTCCGCCCTCCGCCCCGGCCAGGAGAGCGAAGGATGGCCGCACCTGAACCCGGAGATGGCGATCGCGATGGCAAAATCCGCGGGAGCCCGGCGGCTCGCCCTCACCCATTTCGATGCATGGGCCTACCGGACGCTGGAGGAGCGCCTGCAGGTGGGCGAGGAGTTCGGGGAGAGCTTCCCGGGCCTCACGATCGCCACCGACGGCCTGGTGCTGGAGCTGTAACCGGCGATCATTGGCTCTCACACATTCTTCAAGGAGGAATGCGGGTGCGCCCATCAGCCCGAACCGGTTGAATGACACGACATAATCCATAAATAGGAGCATCCCCATTCTGTTCCATATCCCATCCGGGTATAGTCCCGGGGCATCGGAGGATTTGGCATGAAAGCAAAGAAAGGCGACAAGGGAAAGGGAAAGAGCGCCCCGAAGCGCTGGGTCTGCAAGCACTGCAACTACATCTACTCCGAACAGCTGGGCGAACCCCATAACGGGATAAAACCGGGCACGGCCTTCGAGGATCTCCCAGACACGTATGTTTGCCCGGTCTGCGGCTATTCAGCAAAAGGGAAGGTGGGAAAGTGGGGGTTCGAGGAGTGGGTCCCAACCCGGTTCGTCTGCAAGGCGTGCGGGTACATATACGACAAGGCCCGGGGAGAGCCCCACCATGGGATACCCGCGGGCACGGCCTTCGAGGATCTCCCCGATACGTATGTCTGCCCGGTCTGCGCCATCGACACGACGATTACGAGGGACCTAGGCAGAGTAGGAAAAGAGGGGTTCGAGCCGATCCTGCTGTGACAGACAGTATCACATAATTCTTTTTTCGCATATGGAGCCCCGGCCCGTGAAAAAATAGATCTTACTCCCCATTCAGAAAGGATGCGGGGATATCACCTTGAAATCAGCGGTTATTCCCCGACCAGGAACACGAACTCGAGGAAGGTGTCGAAGTTGCGCAACACCGAGGGATCCATCCCCTCGAAGACGAAGGTCCTCCTGATATCTCCGAAGTGTCCGCCGGTCCGTTCCAGGATGGCTGGTTTTGCCTTGTCGAACGCGAACATCCTGCGGACAGGCCCGTGGCCGCCCCCCTCGCCCTCGATGATCCCTTCGGGCTCGAAGAGGAATCCCCGGATCAGTGTCCCATACTTCCCCCCCTCACGTTCGAGGATCCTGTGCTCCCCGGGGTCGAAGAGGTAGGTGGACTTCCTCTTCCCATACGGGCTCATATCCCACTCGATGGCATGGTCGGTCTCAAAGGTGACCGTCCGGATTACCTTCCCGTCCTTCCCGCCTTTCCTCTCGGTGAGCGTCTTCCCGTCGCTCTCGTACCAGAGAGACCTCTTCACCTTCCCGAGCTTTTCCCCTTCGTGCTCCGTGATCCCGTCGCTCTCGTACACGAAGGTCCGGAGAACCTTCCCGAAATTCCCCTCCCGTTCCGTGATCCTTCCCCGTATCATGGCCACCAGCACTCCCGCCGGACAGCGGCAGGTATCCGATGACGTACTTTGTGAGGGTTATGGTAAATATCTTCTCTTGGTCCGGGTGCCTCCTTTCGGAGGGATGAGGCAGTTCCACGCGTTCCCCATGAGGTCCCCCCTCCCGGCCCGGATGAGACCTTCCCTGACGAGGGCTTCCTTTGCCGGGTCCCGGTAGTGGAGGATGGCCCGCTGGATCTCCTTCTCCCTCCCCCGTGGTACATGAATCTCCTCGCCGGTCATCGGGTCTATCCCTGTGTGGTACATGCAGGTTGCCGCCGTCATGGGGGTGGGTGTGAAGTCCTGGGCCTGCTCGGTGTAGAGGGACTCGTCCCTGAGGTACTCAGCGAGGGTGATCATATCCTCGATGGTGCATCCGGGGTGGCCGGACATGAAGTAGGGGAGGAGGTACTGCTCCTTCCCGAGGCGGCGGTTCACCTCGCCGAATCTCCTCCGGAATGCATCGAAGGCCCTGCGGCCAGGCTTGTTCATGAGAGAGAGGACCCGCGGGGAGATATGCTCGGGTGCCACCTTCAGGTGCCCGCCGACATGGTACGTGCAGAGTTCGGTGAGGTACTCAAGGTCTTCGAGGTCGATGAGGTCATGGCGTATACCGCTCGAGACAAAGACCTTCTTCACCCCGGGAACCGCCCGGATCCCCCTGAGGAGATCCAGGTGGGCCTTCTCCCCCGAGACAAGGCTCCTGCAATCGAGTCCGCAGGTGCGATCCTCGCAGGTCCCGTGGGTCGCCCACCTCGGGCAGGTGAAGCCATACATGTTTGCCGTCGGTCCTCCGAGGTCCTGGATCACCCCGGCGAAGCCCTTCATCCCGACCATGCGCTTCGCCTCCCTTACAAGGGATTCCGCCGACCTGCTCTGGATGATCCTCCCCTGGTGGTGCCCGATCGCACAGAAGGAGCAGCCCCCGAAGCAGCCGCGGTGGCTGACCAGGGAGAACCACACCGGCTCAAGCGCGGGCACCTCTTCCCGGTAGGAAGGATGGGCGAGCCGTGTATACGGGAGCTCGTAGATCCGGTCCAGCTCCCCGGTCGAGAGAGGAAGGGGCGGGGGGTTCTGGATGATCACGGTCTTCCCATGGTCCTGGGCAACCCTCTTTCCCCGGACCGGGTCCTGCTCCCGGGCATGGAGCACAAATGCCCGGGCATAGGCTGCCTTATCCCTCGCCACCTCTGCGTGTGGCGGCAGGATGACGAGGTCTCTCTGGTCCATCTCCCGAAAGTCCTTCGGGGGAAGCTTGAAAGCGGTCCCCCGGATATCGGTCAGGTTCCGGATCCCCTCCCCGCTCGCGAGCCGGCGGGCGATCTCAACCACCTGCCGCTCGCCCATGCCGTAGATGAGGAGGTCTGCTGGTGCATCCGCGAGGATGGATTTTCGCACCCGATTAGACCAGTAATCATAGTGGGCGAACCTGCGCAGGCTCGCCTCCAGCCCGCCCAGTACGATGGGGGACCCCGGGAAGAGGGCATGGAGCCGGTCGGCATAGACGATGGCCGCCCTGTCGGGACGCCCTGGTATCCCCCCGGGGGAGTAGGCATCGGTCCTCCTCTTCCTCTTCGCCGCGGTGTAGTTGTTCACCATCGAGTCTACGTTGCCCGAAGAGATCCCGAAGAAGAGACGGGGGGCGCCAAGCCGCATGAAGTCCTCATCCGAACGCCAGTCCGGCTGGGCAAGGATCCCCACATGGTAACCCTCGGCCTCGAGCACCCTGCCGATGATGGCGGTGCCGAAGGACGGGTGATCCACGTAGGCGTCGCCGGTGACAAGGATGATGTCAAAGGCCCCGATCCCCCCCTCCTCTGCCTCTGCAAGGGACATGGGAAGGAAGGATGGGGAGGGGCGGGTTCTCTTCATGGGGCGTCCGGTTTCCTGGGAAGCGGTGATCTGCCCGGAGAGGGTTCGGGGAACAGGGGGCTTTAACCTTCCCACTCGCTGAAAAAGGGGCGGAGGGGTCAGAAGAACCGCTCGAACCGGTCCTTCTTCGCCTTGCAAATGGGGCAGATATCCGGGGGCCCGTCCCGTGCGCAGAGGTACCCGCAGACCCGGCACCTCCAGATGGGGTACTGGAGGGAGAGGGTCACCGAAGTGGTCCCCTGCAGGGGGGCCTTCGTCCTGGCCTCTGGCGCGGGGCGGCGTTCCGGGATGGACCCCGTCTTCCTCCTGCCTGCGAGAACTTCGTCAGAGACGTAGAGCGCGCAGTAACACGTCCCGTACTCGCCCAGGTCAGGGTCCCGGTAGTCGCAGGGACAGATGATATCCAGGTCCTCCCTCTTCTTTCCGGCTGCGAGCCTGCACGGGCAGGACATGTAGCCATAGCGTTTCGTGTTGACGATAAGCCCGCGGATGAGCCCCCTGACGAAGGGCTGGTCAGGGTTGAGGTGGTACCCACCCTCCTCGGCCTCGCGGTTGAGCCGCTGGTGGAGCGCGGTGATCTCCTTGTCAGTGACTTCAGGAATCCCGGTCATGCCACAGCCTCCCTGAGCTGTTCCTCCCTGAACCCGACGATGGTTTTCTTGCCGTCGACAACTATGGTGGGGAAGGAGCACTTGGGGTTGAACCGCTTCACCTCTTCAAAGGCCTTCTCCATCTCCTCCCTCGGGAGCAGGTCGACGTACATGTACGAGAAATCCACCCCCATACCGGTGAGGAGCTCCTTGGTTTTCGCGCACCACCCGCAGGTGGAGAGGGCATAGAGGATAACCTCCCCCTTCTTCTTCGTCCCCTTCACATGAACGAACTCCATAGACATCACCCCTGATCGCTTTCGGGTAGTGAGCGTTCGTCTGGCGGTGATATGAGCCTGCTGGTCACCCCCGGGGATTCCTGGCCGAATAGTTGGATCGCCCCTCTGAGTTAACTGAGAGCTGACAACTTCTCCCGTTTCATAACCTTCTTTATATATCGGGGCTATTATCATGAGGTAATCATGACGAAGGGTGTTCCCGGGAAGAAGGGAGTTTCACGCGGGGTGAACGATGTCATCACCATCCTGAACGGGTACGACACCTTCCACTGGTCCCGCGAGACCCTCGCCCGTGTGGCAGACTTCATGATCCTCCTCGCGGTCATCACCCTGGCCGGGGTTCTCTGGAACCGCGTCACCCTGTCCGCGGGGAGCCCTGCCGGGTTCGAGGTGATTGACCTCTCCCTTGTCCTCTTCGGCCTCTCTGCCTGCATCTTCGCGGTATTCCGTGCCGTCCTCTTCATGATCGAGGACTACATGGAGAAGGCTGTCAACGGCGTGCAGGGGATAAAGACGGGCCAGTACCCTTCGGGCGGCAGGAAGAACCTGAAGAAGGCGGTCGACTCGGTCTCTTCGCGCCTCCAGGACTCCATCACCCTCTGGTGGACCGCCCGGATCATCGTCATCCGCGCGGTCTTCATTATAATCCCCGGTGTCCTCTTCTACCTGCTGGGGATCGCGAACCTGGTCATGTACCTGGTGGGAAAAGGGATGTTCCCGGGCATGTAAGGCCCGGCAGGGGCTGGATCAGCCCTGGCCCTTCGCTTCTCGGATCGTTTACCTTACCCGAGACCGGGAAGGCCTCCATCTCCCCGGGAAGGTACGGGGCGAGGATTCCAGAAAGTTCTGCAGGCCCGACCACACCTGCCCTGATCCAGTCCTCCTCTTTCCCGCGGGGGAGGATAGCCGGCATACGATCATGGAGGCCGGCGACAAGCTCGTTCGGCTTCGTGGTGATGATGGTGAAGGTCGCGAGCTCACCCCTCGCAGGATCCCTCCGGATCTCGTAAAGGCCGGCGAAAGCGAAGATGGGGGTGGTTTTCAACCGGATATAGAACGGGACCTTCCTCTTCCCCTCCTTCTTCCACTCGTAGAACCCGCTCGCGGGCACAAGGCACCGGTTCTTTTGAACCGCCTCCCGGAAAGCAGGCCTCTCCAGGAGTGTCTCGGCCCGTGCATTGATCATCGGGCGCCCTCCCACGGGATCCTTCGCAAAGGGCGGGACAAGGCCCCAGATCATGGGGACTGCATGGTTCCGGTCCCCGCGGACGATGACCGGGACCTCCTGCCCCGGGGCCACATTGTAGCGCGGGCTCATCACCGCGCCGGCAGGCAGACCAAAGCGTTCATGGAAGTCGATGGTGGGAACGATGGTGAACCGGCCACACATGGTGAGGATCTCCCCTCTCCTTACGCGATATATCCTTCCACCGTGATCAGGAAGGTGATGCGGAACCCCCGACGATCTCCCGGATCCGTGCGAGCGCCAGTATCGCATCCATCCGTTTCAGGTCCACGGCCCCCTTCTCCACCCAGCGGGCGAAGCGGGCGAGGGTCTCCGGGTCAGCGGATTCCTTCGCCTCCCTGACCAGCCGGGGATAGGTCCGGTCCGGGTAGTAAAGGGAGGAGGCCGCTTTAAAGAGGTTCTCTCCTGTGAGGGGATCGATGACCCCTTCCTCCTCTGCGCGGGCGATGGTTGCGCGGATGTTCACTAGGGGTTCCGATAAAGCGATAAAAGACTCGGGATCAAAAGCAAGAGCAACCTCGTCGTCCGAGACGAGGATCCCGTCGCGGTACATCCGGTATACCTCGCCCACCCCCTCCATCCCGAGGGTATGGAGCTCTGCGGCCCTGAGTGCCCCCATGCTCGAGGCACCTATCACACGGACCCCGCTCTTCAGGGCAGCGAGGATCTCCCGGTGCCCCACCGAGGACTCCTGGAAGAAGACCCCGTCGATGAGGCCGATGACGCTGGCCCCGTCGGAGACCGCTCTCGTGATGTCGCCCCTCGCTGCCGGGGGACGGTAGTCGGCCCCGAGGATGGCGAGGGCAGCCCGCCGGTCAAGGCTTGGTCCGAGAAAGACGACCGCGCTCTGCATCCCTGCACCGGGCCCCTATACGTTCATTGTCCATGGCAAAGACCTCGAGGCCAGGTACCACCACCCGCACCACGGGGACGCCGATCTCCTCCCGGGTGAGATCTGCCACGAGGACCCGGTCCATGCCGGCCTTCCCGAGGGCAGAGACGATGGCCCCGATGTCCTTCAGGAAGTCATCGTGCTCGGCTGTTGGGAGGGCCGAGAAAGGCACCTCGGAGTCGGCCTCGAACCAGTAGCGGTTCATCCTCCGCACCCTGTCGTATCCCATCCGGGTGCGGAGATCCGCGGTCGTGGTGTCCTCCCGTGCTCCGTGGATCTGGGTGAGCCGGCTCTGGGCGACCTCGGTGAGCGCCCGGAGGAATGCGATCCTCGCCGAAGTGTGGGTGCCCATGCCGATGGTGAGGAGGCGCGGGTCACGGAGGAGAGTGTCATCCGCCACGGCGGCGCAGGTCGGGATCCCAAGATCGCTCGTGATGTCCCTGACCTGGACCTCCACCTTCGCGTCCGCGAACTTCCTGAGAAGCTCTGCAGGAAGTCCTTCCGGCGGGTCGGTGATCCGGGGGCCCGGCCTCTTCGTCACCTCGACGAGGGACCAGGCATCCCGCTCCACGATCTCGGCGAGGCCGTGGAATACTGCCTCCTCCCTCGTGTTCCCGGAGGCGAGCCCGTTCGTGTTCGTGCGAAAGAGGGGCGGGCAGCCCCGGGGGAGGGGATGGAAGACGGCATGGGCAGGAACGAACACCCCTGCATCCGCAACGATGTCCCAGGCCTCGACCCAGGGGAGCCGGCCATCGGGATCCGATCCCCGGGGGATGTTCAGGGACCTCGGGTCCACCGCCTCGCCTTTCGCCGCCATCTCGGGCCAGGTCCCGGAGGTGATCGCGTGGTCGTGGATCTCCGCCGAGTAGCGCTCGATCCCCTCCATCACCGCCGATACCCGTGCCTCGGTGGGGGTGGCCCCCTTGCCGTTGTAGACCGAGACCGCCCCTTCCTGGGCCGTGGGCCTGATGGAGGAGAAGACCGGTATCCCGATCCGGTCCAGGTTCGTGATATCGGCGACCCGGGTGATCCCTGCCAACGGTATCTTCTCCGTGACCCGTGCCAAGGTCTCCTCGGGGGAGACCGCCCGGTGGGTCTCCTCCCGGTAGCCCTTTTTGCATGGCGAGAGGGTGATCCTCACTCCCTGTCCCCCTCTATCCATGAACTCCCGTCGCTCCGAATCTCATTCTTCCAGATGGGGACCCCTGCCTTGATCATCTCAATGATGTACCGCGAGCCCTCATAAGCCCCCTTTCGGTGGCCAGCACCCACGACGGTGACAAGGATATTATCCCCGACGTGGAGCCGCCCGATCCGGTGAATAATATCAACGGATAACAGGCCGAACTTCTCTTTCGCATCCTCCGCGATCCGCTCGAGCTCCTTTATCGCGACGTCCTGGTAGGCCTCGAGTTCCATCTCCCTGATATCGTCATCCCGAACGATCCCGTCGAATACGATGATAGCGCCTATCCCCCGCTGCTTCGCTCCGTTGATCAGGGCCCCGATATCGACGTCCCCGGTCTGGATCGAGATCATGGGTGCCTGCTCTCGCCTAACCGCCGGAGACAGGGGGAAAGACCGCGATCTCGTCACCGTCGGTGATCGCGGTCTTCTCTGCATCGGCTGCCTCGACCCGCTTCCCGTTCCGCATCAGGATCACGAACTCCTGAAAGGCACCGTGCTCATCGAAGATGGCATCGTAGCCCTCCCTCTTCTTCCCGGCGATCTCCCTGATCAATGGGGCAAGGACCGTCCCGGAGGGAGGTTCTGCGACGATATCAGTCCCGAGAAGTTCCCGGAACCGTGCAAAGAACCGGACCCTGACTTTCATCTCTTTCTCCTCACGGGCTCGCTTTTTCTCCCGTCGCCGCACACTTCACAGCAGGGGTTCCTCTCCACGCAGATCTCGCTCGCCTGGGCCTGCATCCCGTCCCAGAGGAAGAGACGGTTCGTCAGCAGATTCCCGGTCCCGAGGAGGAACTTCAGGACCTCGGTCGCCTGTACCATCGCGATCAGCCCGGGGGTTACTCCAACGACAGGGAAGACCTCCGCGGGGGGCGGCTTCGGGAAGATGCATGAGAGGCATGGGGTCTCTCCGGGGATAATGGTTGTCGCCTGCCCGTAGAGACCGCGGATCGCGCCGTGGAAGAGGGGGATCATCTTCCCGAGGGCGATCCGGTTCAGGAGGTACCGGGTGGGGTAGTTGTCCATTGCATCGACTATCCCATCCGCCCTGCCCACCAGATTTTCGGCGTTTTCCTCGTCGATATGGGCATCGATCGCCCTGATGGTGACATCGGGATTGATCTCCCGAAGCTTCTCCCCGGCGGAGACGGTCTTTTTCTTCCCGATATCGCTATCGTAATGGAGGATCTGCCGGTTCAGGTTGGTCTGGTCCACCACATCAGAATCGACGACGGTGAGGGTCCCCACCCCGGCAACCGCAAGGTAGATGGAGATGGGCGAGCCCAATCCCCCGGCCCCTGCGATGAATATCTCCGCCTCTTTCAGCTTCTCCTGCCCTTCCTCTCCGAAGAGGAGGATCTGCCGTTTGTACCGCTCACGTTCGCGCCGGGATAACATCTTCATCTTTCCACTCAGGGTGTCTCCTCGCCGGGAGGGAGCTCACACTCGGGTTCTTCCCCGTGTTCATGGGTATGGGATGCCTTCTCTTCCCAGAGGGGCAGGCCCTGCCTCTTCCGGTAGTCGTTGATGGCCTTGTGGATCCCCTCTTCTGCGAGGAGAGAGCAGTGCATCTTGATGGGCGGGAGCCCCTCGAGAGAATCTGCCACGTCCCTGTTCGTGATCGCCCAGGCCTCCTCGACGGTCTTCCCCTTCGCGAGCTCGGTCACCATGCTGCTTGTTGCGATGGCCGCGGCACACCCGAAGGTCTGGAACTTGATATCCTCGATCCGGTTCTCCCGGATCCTCAGGTATATCTTCATGATATCCCCGCAGACGGGGTTCCCGACCTCGCCGATGCCGTCCGCGTCCGGAATCTCCCCCATGTTCCGGGGGTTCCGGAAGTGCTCCATCACCTTCTCGGTGTACATCTAACCACCCTTCCGTTTGAAATCCGCATAGAGCGGCGACATGGTCCTGAGCCGTTCCACGACTCCGGGGAGAACCTGGAGCACGAAGTCCACGTCCTCCTCCCTGTTCGCGTCCCCGAGGGTGAGCCTGAGGGAGCCATGGGCTATCTCGTGGGAGAGCCCGATGGCAAGGAGGACGTGGGACGGCTCGAGGGATCCGGAGGTGCATGCCGATCCCGTGGAACCGCAGACACCGAACCCGTCAAGCGAGAGGAGCATGGATTCCCCCTCGATGAACTCGATTGAGATGTTCACATTCCCCGGGAGGCGCTTCTCCGGGTGACCGTTCAGCCGGGAGTGGGGGATGGCGAGGATCCCCCTGATGAGCCGGTCGCGCATCGACTGGATCTTTCGATTATGCCCCTCAATATCGGAGGTGGCCAGCTCGATGGCCTTGCCGAGGCCGACGATCCCGGCCAGGTTCTCGGTCCCTGCCCTTTTCTTCTGCTCCTGCCCGCCCCCGTGGATCAGGCTGTCGATCCGCGTGCCCCTTCGGATGTAAAGGGCTCCAGCACCCTTCGGCCCGTAGAACTTGTGGGCAGAGAGGGAGAGGAGGTCGATGTTCTGGCCCTGGACGTCGATGGGAACGTTGCCCACGGCCTGGACGGCATCGGTATGGAACAGAACCTTGTGCTCATGCGCGATAGCCCCGAGCTCGCTCACGGGCTCGATGGTCCCGATCTCGTTGTTCGCGTACATGACGGAGACGAGGATGGTATCCTTCCTGATAGCCGATTCGAGATCGGCGGGATTGACGAGCCCGAACTGGTCCACGGGGAGGTAGGTGACCTCGAACCCCTGCTTCTCGAGCCACTGGCACGGGTGAATGACCGCGTGGTGCTCGATCTTCGAGGTGATGATATGGTTCCCCTTCTTCCGGTTCGCGAACGCGACCCCCTTGAGCGCCCAGTTGTCCGATTCGCTCCCTCCGGCGGTGAAGTAGCACTCCTCCGGCCTCGCCCCCAGCGCCTTCGCCACCCTCCCCCGTGCCGCCTCCACGACCTGTTTCGACTCTCGGGCGAGGGAGTAGACGGATGACGGGTTCCCGAACCGCTCCGTGAAGTACGGGAGCATCTCGGTGAGTACCTCGGGTTTCGTGAAGGTGGTAGCCGCATGGTCCATGTACACGATCCGCTGTCCCATAGGTACCCTCCTGTGACCTGAGATATCCCTCACATCATATGATAAGCCCGCTGATGGAACCCGGGACTCCGGACAAAAATTTATGCCTTCAGGGGATCAATTCACAATTGTGAACGTATCTTCTTATTACCTCCGGATTCATTTAAAGGTTGTGCTATGATGAAGACACCCTGCCAGCAGATCGTCTGGGACGTGCTCCCGGCCATCAGGGCAGCCCTTGCGGCCGACCTCGTCAGGAACGGGGTATCCCAGCAGGAGGTGGCGAGGCTCCTCGAGATCGCCCCGTCTGCCGTCTCCCAGTACCTCTCCGGGAAACGGGGGTACCGGATCGTCTTCGAGGACGCCGTGGAGAAGCGGATCCAGGAACTCGCCCGGGATATCAAGGCCGGCGGGGTCCGGGATATCACCGCCCGGATCTGCGCCATCTGCCATGGGATCAGGGGCGACGAGGGCGGCTGTGCCCCGGTGAAAGAGCCAGGCTCGTAGCCATCCCCGCCATTTCCGGTCCGACCGGGAAAGATTATCCCCCATCCCCGGTAAAGCTCCTGCAGGATACCGGTTCGGAGAGGCTCACGGTTTTCATGGACGTGAAGGGGAAGGAGGAGATCCTCAGGAAGAAGATCGGAGAGCGGGGTTCCCTGCTCATCGCCTACTCCGGGGGTGTCGACTCCTCGCTCCTTGCCGGAATCGCCCGGGAGGTGCTCGGGGACCGGTGCCGTGCCGTCCTCCTGGAGAGCCCCGTTGTACCCCGCGCTGCCGTCCGTCAAGCGGAGGAGACGGCGGTTATGCTCGGGATACCCCTGGAGATGATCCCGGTACCCCTTATGGAAGAGGAGACGTTTCTCGCGAACCCGGCTGACCGCTGTTATTATTGTAAGAAGGTCTCGGCCCGGGTCCTGAAGAGGTGTGCAGACGATGCAGGGCTCGCCTGCGTGGCAGACGGGATGAGCTGCTCGGATCTCGGTGAGCACCGCCCCGGGATCAGGGCAAGCGATGAAGAGGGGATCTTCCACCCTTTTGTCGAGGCCGGGATGACCAAGAAGGATATCCGGGCGATTGCCAGGAGAAGGGGCTATGCCTTCTGGAACAGACCCTCAGCCGCCTGCCTCTCCTCGCGGATCCCCTACGGCGATGAGATCACGAGGGAGAAGCTCCGGATGATCGAGGATGCCGAGGAGCACCTCCACCACCTCGGGTTCACCCAGGTAAGGGTCCGGCTCCACGGCGGAATCGCAAGGATCGAGGTTATCCCTGAAGAGATGGAGAAGCTCTTGGAGGAGGGAGCTGTGATCCTGAATACCTTCCGATCCATCGGATTCCAATACGTAACGATCGATCTGGGCGGCTACAGGACCGGCTCCATGGACGAGGTGCTATGATACCCACGGAGATCCGGGCTGACTTCCCGATCCTCTCGGAGATCTGCTACCTGGACAGCGCGGCCACGTCCCTCTCGCCGGAACCGGTCCTCGCGGCGATGCTCGAGTTTGAGCACGTCTATCGGGCGAATGTCGGCCGGGGGGTCCACCGCCTCGCCCAGGTCGCCTCGCAGAAGTACTGGGATGCCCACCAGAAGGCCAGGAGGTTCATCGGCGCAGAAGGAGGCGAGCTGGTCTTCACGAGGAACACCACCGAAGCGATCAATATGATCGCATGGGGGCTCCCGTGGCAGAACGGAGACGGGATCGTCACCACCCTTCTCGAGCACCACAGCAACCTCCTCCCCTGGATGCGCCTCCGGGACCAGAAAGGGATCGACCTCCAGCTCATCGCCCCGGCAGCGGACGGTGCCCTGGATCTGGCCGACTTCGAGAGAGCCATCACCCCGGATACACGGCTCGTCGCCATCACCCATGCCTCCAATGTTCTCGGGAACCTGGTGCCTGTCCGGGAGATCGCGAGAATCTGCAGGGACCAGGGGGCCCTCCTCCTGGTGGACGGCGCCCAGTCGGTTCCCCACATCCCGGTGAACGTGGAGCGCCTGGGGTGCGACTTCCTCTGCTTCTCGGGCCACAAGATGCTCGGGCCCACGGGGACGGGTCTCCTCTGGATGAGAAGACCGGAGATCGAACCTCTCCTCCTCGGGGGCGGGGCGGTTGACCAGGTCAGCACGTCGGGATATACCCTCGCTTCAGGCTACACACGATTCGAGGCAGGGACGCCGAATATCGCGGGCGCCATCGGCCTCTCCCGTGCGGTGGAGTACCTGGAGGCTCTCGGGATGGAGGATGTGAAGCGGCACGAGCAGGCCCTCACCCGGCGGATGCTGGAGGGGCTTGCAGGGATCCCCGGCGTGCGTGTCCTGGGGCCCGGGCCCGCGGGAGACCGGATAGGGGTCGTCTCCTTTACCGTCGGAGATATGCACCCGCACGAGGTCGCCACCATCCTCGACGAGGAGGCCGACATCATGGTGCGATCGGGGCATCACTGCTGCATGCCCCTCATGACCCACCTCGGCATTCCCGACGGGACGGTGCGGGCGTCCCTCCACTGCTACAACAACGCCGACGACGTGGACCGGCTCATCGAAACGGTAGGTAAGATCGCAGGGGGGGCCTAGGGATGTACCGCGAGCTGCCGTGCACCCGGGTGGATGAGAAAGGGGTCCGGGAGATCACCCACCCGGTGATCGAGGAGGTGCCGGTGACGGTGACCGTGAACGGCAGGCAGGTCGCGACCGCGATGACGAGCCCGGTCGAGCTGGAGGAGTTTGCCACCGGCTTCCTCTTCACCGAAGGGATCATAAAGGGACGGGCGGAGATCGAATCCATCCAGGTCGAGAAAACCGGCGTGAAGGTGATCACGAAGAACCTCCTCAAAGTCATCGGGCCGAGGAGGACCATCCTCTCCGGCTGCGGGGGGTCCTCCTCCTTCCTTGACCCGGCGAAGCTCCCGAAGGTCGGGTCGTCCTTTACCATCCCGGCGCAGGTGATCTCCCGCTCCATGAAGGAACTCCTCCAGTCCGATCTCCACCGCCTTACCGGCGGGGTCCATATCGTCGGACTCTATGGTCCCGACGGGGAGATCACCCGCTCACTCGACATCGGGAGGCACAACGCCCTCGACCGGGTCATCGGGTACGGCCTTATCCATGGGATCGACCTCGGGCAGGTGTATGCACTCTCCTCGGGTCGCATCTCCTCGGAGATGGTCCGGAAGTGCCTGGTCGCGGGGATCCCCCTCGTCGCCTCACGGGGCGCGACCACTACCCTTGCGGTGAGCCTCGCGGAGAAGAACGGCCTCACGGTTATAGGGTTCGTCAGGGCTGGCGGCATGAATATCTACACGAACCCGCAGCGGGTCACCGTTCCGGGCTGACGAGAGTTCCGGGACCGCCTTCGGGGTCGAACAACCGGCAGGCCTGGCAGAGCCGGGCGGTGGTGGGATCGCCGCACCGCTCGCAGGCCCGCAGGGGCCGTGAAGCCCGAGGTATGGATGAGAGCTGCCGGGAGAGCCTAACCTGCCCCTCCACCACCCGCCGCATCGTCCCGGGATGCCCGCGCTCGAGGGTTGTGAGGATCCCCCGGACCTCTCCCCGGAGGGCGGAGTGCATGTAGGGGCACTCGGGCAGCTCTACGAAGAGACCTTTCAGGATACCATACAGGGCTACCTCCTTCTCGGGGATCTCCCTGAGCGGTTTCACCCGCGGGATGAAACCATGGCCCCCGTTCTCTTCCGGCCTCCGGAGAACCCGCTCCCTGTCCCCCCGGAGCCAGTTCATAAGCACGGATTGCGCCTCGTCGTCAAGGTTATGGCCCGTGACAAGCTTCGAGGCCCCCGCCCGGCGGGCTATGGTGTTCAGGGCCTTCCTCCGGAGGATCCCGCAGATGCTGCAGGCGCGGTCCGGCTGCCCCTTGAGTATCTCGTCAAGGGTCTTCCCGTAGAGGTCGAGGAACGAGAGGGTCTGGTGCTCTATCCCGAGCCCCCGGGTGGTCGCCCCTGCCGAACGAAGCGTAGCATCGCGGTAGCCGTCAATCCCCTCATCCACGGTTACGGCCGCGAGATCCGCGTCCGGGAGAAGCCTCCGGAGGAGATGGAGGAGCACCGTGCTGTCCTTGCCACCGGAAAGGGCTACGGCGAGCCGGTCGCCGGGTTGGACCATGACGTACTTCTGAATGGTGTGGTTGACCCGTCCCTCTACATCACCGACGAAATGATCGCTGCACAGGTGGCGGTTCTGGATCCGATCCAGGTAGACACCGGGCCGTCCGCAGAGGTCGCACGCAGGCGGCCGGCCTGTGCCGTCTGGATTCGCCTCCATTTATCCCCCGTGAGAGACCCGGATGATCCGGATCTCGTCATCCGGACCGAGAAACGTATCCTCGGGGATCACCTTCCCGTCCCTCGATGCGATCACCTCGACCGGGTTCACGCCGAGGGAGAGGAGCACGCGGGAGACCGTGGCCGGGCCCCCCTCGAAGGTCCGGGCTGTTCCGTCCTGAAGGTGGATCTTCATCAAACCCTCAGATCCATTCAGTCTCATGCTTTTAAATATCCCGGCAGGGCGTCAGGTCGCAGCCGGTGCAGGGCAGGCACATCGTCCGAGCCTTCCCGGGATCGAGGCCGTGCCGGTTGAGGGCATCCCTGTGCAGCCGCGCGAGGAGCAGGAGTCGCGGGGCCGATGGCCGTTCAATGGTGATCTCACCCTTCCGAAGGGGGTGAGGGGAGATGGGTCGCAGGACAGGGATCACGCCCATCCCCGCGAGGGTCTCCACCCCGTCCTTCACGCAGGCATCAGTCTCCCCGAGGCCGATGATGAAGTTCGATGCGACATGGTTTCTCCCGAAGATCGGAACGGCACCCTCCAGCGACTCCAGGATGAAGGGGAGAGAGAGGCCGGGGCAGACCCTCGAGAAGATATCGGGATCCATGGTCTCCACGTTGTACTTGATCTCATCTGCTCCCGCTTTCCGGAGTTCCTCGGACGAGGTCCTGGTCGGGTAGATGGAGACCCCGATGGGCAGGTCGAAGCGCATCCGGAGGGCTCTCACCGCTTCCACCGCTCGCCCCAGCTCCCGTTCAGGTGTGTCGGCTACCCCGCTCGTGAGGGAGATGGCCTCCAGCTCGCCGCTCACTGCCGCCTCCTCCACCATGGAGATGATGGTCTCCGTATTCTTAATCGCGCCTGCAAGGAGCGGTACCGGGCAGAACTTGCAGTTAAAGACGCAGCGCTCGCTGATGGTGATATAGGCCTCGCGCGGGCAGTGGCAGAGGGGCCGCTCCAGCCTCCCCCGGGCGATCACCCTGCCATCCCTCACGACCGCCACATGATCCTGTTCAGGGATGACCTTCAGGGGTGAGTCCGGGTTGATAGAGAGCCTGACCCTCCGGTTCTCCGAGCGGATGAAGAAGGAGGACCCGCCTGCCCCCGGGCCTGCGGTCGCCGTCGTCCTGATCCCGCCCGCGAGGAGGGAATCGTCGATGGCTGCGGAACCGATGCTCAGGAGCTCCGCCTTCTCTTCGGCTGTCATCCCCCGCGACTTCTTCGGCATGCATCACCTCCGGGTGTCATAAGAAGGACCCCTCCGGCCTGATTGAACACTGCTCCAGTCCGGCCGGCCATGGTTCACAATTGTGAATTAGCAATATAATCATCAGATGTGAATACGTAAAGTTCTTGCGATGGTGCGAGGCCGATCGCTCGAGCCGGAGAGATGATCTCAGGGATGAGGTGACATTGATGGACGAGGAAGGGTTCGGGATGCTGGGGAGGATGATGGTTGCGCTGGAGGAGATAGAGGGATGCAGGGAGTTTGCGGCCCTGATCCCTGAGGTGAGGACGAACCTCGTGTACGCGAGGGCCCATGCAAAGACCCGGGATGATGTGTTCGCCATCGACGGCCGGATCACCGTGGTCGAGGGCAGGCCGCGGGCCGCCGGCAGGGTACGGTTCGGGGCCTCAAGCCACATGGCGCGGCTCATCATCGAGCTGAGAAAGGTCGACTTGTCGGTGCGGGCGGGCATCGACTTTGCGAATACCCCGCACCTGACCGCGTGGCTCGAGGACCACTGCCGGACGAAGGGATGGGTCTTCTCGGTGATCGACCGGCGGGGGGAACCGGAGGGGATCAAGGAGACAGAAGGCGCCTCCATGCCCTGGAAGGTGGCCGAGGCGGTGCGGATGGCAGGCGGGAAGGTCCCGAAGATCTTCTATGAGACGGGAGCCGTCGGCAAGGAGCCGGTCTCGGTCCTTGTAGGCAGTGACCCCATCGAGGTTGCCGGGCAGGCCTGCGAGATCGCGAGGAAATACCATGGACCCGGGTAAACCGAAGATCGGGAAGATCGACCGGAAGACCTTCGAGTCCTTCATGCTGGCCCGGCTCGGGCGGAAGGACCCGTCCGTGATCGTACCCCCTCGGACTGGCATCGACGCAGGGGTGATAGACCTGGGGGGTGGACGGGTACTCATCGTCGCCGAGGACCCGATCTTCGCTATCCCCGGGCAGCCCTACGAGATGTTCGGGTGGTACACGGTCCACATCGGGGCAAGCGACGTGGCGGTGATGGGAGTCCCGCCCCGGTACATGACCTATACCCTCCTGATGCCGCCAGAGACAGCTGACCCTGATCTCCGGACCATCGTCGACGCCATCCACAAGGCGGCTCTCGACCTTGGGATAGCCATCGTCGGGGGCCACACCGGCTATTACCCGGGGTTCGCCGCCCCCACCATCGGCGGCGTGACCGTCTTTGCCATCGCCGACCGTAGCAGCTATGTGACGCCGGCAGGGGCAAGGCCGGGGAATATGGTGATCCTCACGAAGGGTCCTGCCATCGAGACTGCCGGAATCCTCTCCGTCCTCAGGGAGCGCGAGCTGCTCGTCCGATACCCGGAACCCCTCGTGCGGCGGGCACAGGCGCTCTGTAAGGAGATGACCGTCGTTCAGGATGCACTTGCCGCGATGGCTGCGGGCGGGGTCACTGCCATGCACGACGCGACCGAGGGGGGCGTGATCGGCGGGCTCGCCGAGATCGCGGAGGCGAGCGGCGTCGGGATGACCATCGAGGAGTCCCGGTTCATGTATCCCGAGGAAGTGAGGATGGTCTGCGAGGCGTTCGGGATCGACCCGGTCGCGGCCATCGCCGAAGGTTCCCTCCTTATTACCGCGGGAGCCGATAGCGCCGGGCAAATCCTGGCCCGGCTGGCGAAGATAGGGATCGCCTCTTCAGTCATCGGCACGGTTACAGACGATCCGGCGATCCGGGTGATGACCCGAAGGGACGGCACAAAGGTGCCGCTCCGGGTGCCGGCGCAGGACCCGTTCTGGCCAGTCTTCTTCGAGGGGCTGGGTTAGAGGGCCGGGTCCTCTTCAAGGCAAAGAATTGGGGACTGCCTCAGGGGCCGGTGCTCTTCCGGAGAGGGATCTCTGTCCCGCAATCGAGGCCCCCTTCGATCTCCCGGACCTTCTCCAGGACCGCCCGCGTGGACGGCTTCCTGGGGACCGCCTGGCATCCCTTTATCTGGACGGTGGAACCCGGGAAGGTGCCGATATCCCGGGCGATCCGGATGATCTCCTCTTTGTCAAGCCCGATGAGGGGCCGGAAGATCGGGAGGTCCGCTGCATCATCGAGCACGAGGAGGTTGTCGAGGGTCTGTGACGCGACCTGGCCCAGGGATTCGCCGGTGACGAGCCCCTTCGCTCCCTTCTCTCTCGCAACCGCCTCGGCTATCCTGTACATCCGTCGCTTGCATATGAGGCAGGTATACTTCTCCAGGTCCCACCGCGTGAGCTCCTTCTTTGCACAGGCGAGAAAGGAGTCCGGGATCACCTGCAACCGGATGTCGGGCTGGTACATGCGGAGCACGTCGACCACCTTCTCGGCCCGTTCCCTCGCATCGTCACCGAGGAAGCTTTCCAGGGCTATAAAGATCGGCAGGATCCTGCACCCCCGCTTCATCATCATCCAGGCCGCGACTGGGGAGTCGATCCCGCCCGAGACCAGGGCGACCAGGCTGCCCTCGACCCCGAGCGGGAGGCCGCCTGCCCCCTGGATCACCTCTGTGAACAGGTAGCAGTCGCCCTCGCGGATCTCGACATGGAGTTCAAGGTCCGGGTGCTTGAGGTCCACCTCCAGGTGCGGAAGCTCCCCCCGCACCAGGTTCCCCAGTTCTACCGCCTTCTCCTGGGAGGTGAAGGGGTGGGTGCCCACCCTCCTCATCCGGATTCCGAATGTCCTGCGGTCGCTGACGCCGTTTCTCCTGCAGAGGTCGAGGAGGGTCTCGTTGAGGTCCCCAAGGCTGCACCATGTCACCGGTGAGAATGAGACGATGCCAAAGACCCGCCGGAGCCGCTCCCTGTCTACCGGACCCTCTATCCAGATCCTTCCCCGCTCGGTCCTCACCCGGCACCCGGGGAGCACTTCGCGGATATTCCTGGTGAGGGCCTTCTCCCACTCGCGCCGGACGGGATCCGACTTCAGGAATATCTCAGAGTAACGTACCAGCCAGAGTTCGGTCATGGGGGTCGGGAGTTCGCTCTTCTAGGGATTGCGCCTCTGCCTTTATGGCTATTTCCTCTTCCCCTGCCTGTCTCCGTCAACAAGGGCAAGGTCAGTCTCCCGCAGGGGGTTGTGGCAGTACGGGCACTGGAAGTCGCACTCCACCCCCTCGTACGGGCAGATGGTCATGGAGAGGTCTGCGAGGGGGTGCCCCTTGGACTGGAGGGTGAACTCCTTGTACCACCCGAAGGGCGCCCGCTTCACCTCGATCCCAGCCCTTTCCAGCCGTTCCCCGAGCCCTCTGAGAATTCGGAGGGCAACCTCAGGCTGCGCCAGGGTGTTCGTCAGGTGGGCATACGGGAAGATCATCACCCGCGCAACCTTCAGCTTGCCCAGCCGCTCAAGGACGTCCCTTTCCCCGTGTGCCACCACGAACTCCGGGTTCAGTTCGTCCACCTTCTCGACGCAGCAGAAGAGGACCACCCCCTCCTCCATGGTATCCTCCTTCTTCTCGACAGGTTCTGCCATTCGGGTCTTCTGGGTTGCCCGGTATCTCATGGATGTTGCATGGATGGCGAGGATCCTCATGGACATCTCCCGATGAGGGTGCTGATGGCATCGCTCGTGATGATCCCGATCACCTTCTTCCCGGCGTCCACGACAGGCAGCGCAGAGATGGCATGGGCCTCCATCAGGTGGGCGGCCTCTTCTATGGGATCGTCGGCGAGAGCGGTGATCACGTTCCGGGTTATGATCTCATCCAGGCGGTCAAGGCCGCATGCCACCGCTTTCGCGATATCCCAGGAGGTGACGATGCCGGTGAGCCGGTCCCCTCCATCGTGCACAGGCAGGTGGTTCACCTCCAGCCGGATCATCATCTTTGCCGCGGCAGCCACGCTCGTCTCTTCGGGGATTGTGGGGGCATCGGGGACCATCACGTCCCTGACGAGGGAGGTGGAGAGGAACGTGCCGACCAGGTAATTCAGCTGCCCGGCCTCCAGGAGGAAGGCGTCGTGCCCGTAATGGGACCGGATCTCGCCATAGTGGACGTCCTGCTCGTTCGCCGTGAGCGCCGAGACGATCTCCTGCTGCTGGTATGGGGGATAGAGCCAGTCGGATGTGATCCCCACGACGAGCACCTTCGCCTTCACGGGGGCGAGCCCCGTGATGAGCGAGCCGTCCCTCGCGAGATCGAAGTAGTCGATGGCCTTCGTGATGTACAGGTAGGAGTTGGCATCGAACCGCCGGGTAAAGGCATCGCCCTGGTGCCGGAGGTAGCTCTCGACCTGGAACTCCGTCGAGAAGTCGAACCCCGGCTGCTCCCTCACCTGGAGCCTGCGCCCGAACTTCGAGTGCATCGAATCGTCCGAGAGGTACGTGATATGCCCCACCATGCGGGCGACGGCAAGCCCGTGGACAGGCTCCCTCGCCCCGTAGTAGTTCCCGTCCTGCCAGGCGGGGTCAGCCATGATCGCCCGCCTCCCCACCTCGTTGAACGCGATCTGCTGGGCGGTCGAGGCGGCGGAGGTCGCGATCACTACCGCCTTTCTGACCATCTCCGGGAAGTCGACGCACCACTGGAGGACCTGCATGGCGCCCATCGACCCGCCGGCCACCGCGAAGAGGTGCCGGATCCCCAGGTTGTCGATGAGCCTCTTCTGCGCCGCCACCATGTCCCGGATCGTGACCACGGGGAAGGAGATCCCATAGGGTTTCCCCGTAGCCGGGTCTGTCGAGGAGGGACCCGTGGTCCCCTTGCAGCCGCCGAGGACATTCGAGCAGATGACAAAGTACCTGTCGGTGTCGAAGGCCTTCCCCGGGCCGATGGCTATCTCCCACCAGCCGTTCCTCCCGTCCTCGTCCGAGACACCCGCTGCATGGGCATCGCCGGAAAGGGCATGGCAGACCAGGATCCCGTTGGACCGGTCCCTGTTCAGGGTGCCGTAGGTCTCGTACGCGATCCGCAGGTGCTGGAGCCTCGAACCGCCCTCCAGCTCCAGCCCTTCCAGTATATCGACGAACTGCGTGGTGACCTTCCCGACCGATCCCTTCGTCATGTCAGACCTTTGCGAGTGCCTGCTCCAGGTCGGTGAGGATGTCCTCGATGTCCTCGGTCCCGACCGCGAGCCGGACGAAGTCCGGCGTGACACCGGTCTTTGCCTGCTCCTCGGCCGTGAGCTGCTGGTGCGTCGTCGTCGCCGGGTGGATGACGAGGCTCTTCGAGTCCCCGATGTTTGCGAGGTTCGAGAAGAGCGCGAGGCTGTCGATGAACCTCCTGCTCGCCTTCTCCCCGCCCTTCACCGTGAGCCCGACGATCGGGCCGAACCCGCCCTTGAGATACTTCTTTGCGAGGGCATGGCCCGGGTGATCGGGGAGGCCAGCGTAGGTGACCCGGGCGACCTTCGGGTGCTCTATGAGGAACCGCGCGACGGCGAGCGCATTCTCGGAGTGGCGCGGCACCCGCAGGTGGAGGGTCTCGAGGCCCTGGAGGAAGAGCCATGCATTGAACGGGGAGAGGACCGCTCCCGTGTCCCTCATAAGCGAGAGCCGGATCTTGAAGATGAAGGCGACGTTCCCGAGGCCCGGGAAATCCCCGAAGGTCTCCCAGTACTTCAGGCCATGGTAGCCCGGGTCAGGCTCGGTGAACTCCGGGAACTTCCCGTTGTCCCACTGGAACTTCCCGGAATCGACGATCACACCTCCGATGGAGGTGCCGTGCCCGCCGATGTACTTAGTCGCCGAGCTGGCGATGATATCTGCGCCATGGTCGATGGGCCGGACGAGCCCGACACCGGTTGTATTGTCCACGACGAAGGGAATGCCGGCCTCGTGGGCGATCCCCGCAATGGACTCGAAGTCCGGGACATCGAGCTTCGGGTTGCCGATGGTCTCTGCATAGACGGCGCGGGTTCTCGGCGTGATTGCCTTCCTGAACTCTTCCGGTTTGGTCGAGTCCACAAAGATGACGTTCCTCCCGAACTTCGGGAAGGTGTAATGGAAGAGCTCGTACGTGCCGCCGTAGAGGTTGTCGGCCGAGACGATCTCGTCGCCGGGCCGGGTGATGTTCAGGAGTGCGTAAGTGATGGCAGCCTGCCCGGATGCCGTGGCGAGCGCTCCTGTGCCTCCCTCTATCGCCGCGATCCGCTTCTCGAAGACGTCTGTCGTCGGGTTCATGAGACGGGTGTAGATGTTCCCGAGCTCCCTGAGGCCGAAGAGGTTCGCGGCGTGCTCCGTGCTCCTGAAGACATATGAGGTGGTCTGGTAGATCGGTACCGCCCTCGACCCGGTCGTGGGGTCGGGCTCCTGCCCTGCGTGGAGGGCTGCCGTCCCTAAACGGAATCTCTTTTCTGCCATGGAATATCTCCTCACTTCTGCACTGGTAACTGGTATTTCTCGGCTATCCCGGTGAAGGCGTCTGCAAGGTACTGGATCTGCTTCCACGAGAGGCCGTAGGTGTTCAGCTTCCAAGTCCTCGTCGCGCCTGCGAACTCCCCGACGATGCCGCGGGACGAGAGCTCGTCGCTGAAGAAGAACCCGCGCCGCTTATGGGTCTTCGCGACCGTGTCGAAGCTACCCGTGGTATCGATCTTGGAGAGCGTGTGCTTCCTCGGGTACTCGGAGAGGACCCTGCTCCCGCTGATCCTCGTAAGGGCGTCGATGAAGTAGTTGGACTTCTTCACCTCGTCGTCCCAGTGGAGGGTCCGCTCCTTCACCGCGGGGAACGAGGCCATCATGGTAAGGAGCGTGCCCCCCATCAGGGTGCACCCGAGCATCTCCACCTCCTTGATCCCGAACTTCCGCTTGGTGAGATCCCCCACCATCGCGGTCGTACGGAGCACCTTTGGGGCAAACTCCTCGGTCATCGCAAGCACCCCGGATGGGGCGACCGCCGCCATGCTCTTGTGTCCCGAGCCGACGACAAAGTCCGCCCCGATCTTCTTCCCGTCGACCGGCATGATACCAACCGTGTAGGCACCGTTGTACAGGAACGGGATGCCGTACTGGTGCGCAACCTTCGCGATCCCGGCGATCTCGTGCTCGTTTGCGAACTGGTAATCGAAGTGGTCAATCATGACGAGGACCGGAAGCTTTCCAGTCTCCCGCTGGACATCCTCGATCTTCTGCGCCGTCGCCTCAGCCGTGACGATGTTCTTTCCGTCAAGCGGAACCTCCTTCACGATCCCTCCGGCCTCCTCTACGGCGAGGAACTCAGTGTAGTGCGCGAGGGCGGATACGATCACGGTGTCACCCTTCTCGACGAGCGAGGAGGCAACCGCCTGGAAGCCGCGCCTTGCCCCGGGTACGACCCTCGCCTGGTCCATGTTCAGGAACTTTGTGAGCTCCCCGTGGAAATCGGCGATCCCGGGCTTCGTGATCTTGTCGAGCCGGAAGGGCTTGCGGCAGAAGTCGCAGGTGGAGTACCCGTCGCCATAGGAGATGAGGGCCTTCCTCGCCTCGGTTGTGAGCCTGCCAGCCGCCTGGATGGGATGGATGTTGATGGACTGCTCCTCCCTCGACCTGACATCGAGGGTGCCGGCGATCTTCGTCACCCTCGGGGTGCCTGTCCCTGCCTCGATGTCAGTGACGATCGCCTTGAGCTCGGCGACCCGCTGGCCGAGGAGGGCCTCCTCCCCTGGGTCGAGCCCCGTGGGGAGGGATCCCCGGAAGATCCCCCGGATCTCCTCGAGTGTAAAGAGTGCCTCGAACGTCTTCTGGATCCTGATGCTCATGGTTCCCTCAGAGCCAAGGCCCGGAATCGAACCGGGATAGAGCTGATCTGCAGTCAGCTGCGTAGCCACTCCGCCACCTTGGCATTGTGAGTTCACAATTGTGAAGTCCCATACAATGTCACAATTGTGAATATTTATAGCTTCCTCCCCGGGTTACATGATTCCAGGGATATTCCGCTGAAGGCCCGTACAAAGCACAGGGAGCGGTACTCCGTAAGAATATCCTAATATCCTGACAATCAACTGAGAAAGAAAAGGCAGGATCCCTGATCGGTCTATACCGATACATTGATCGCACTTCATGATCTCATGGTTCCGGAGGGTATCCATGGAGGAGTACAGAGGGTTGCATGAGAGGATCTCCGCTCTCAAGGAGGAGCGGGATGCCGTCATCCTGGCCCACAACTACCAGATCGGGCCGGTCCAGGACGTCGCCGACCTCGTGGGGGACTCCCTTGAGCTTTCCCGGGCTGCTGCCTCCATGGACTGCGAGGTTATCGTCTTCTGCGGCGTGGACTTCATGGCCGAGACCGCGGCCATCCTCTCCCCTAAAAAGATGGTCCTCCTCCCTGCACCCGATGCCTGCTGCCCCATGGCCGAGATGGTCACAGCGGGAGAGGTGCGGCTGCTCAGGGAGCGCTACCCGGATGCGGCCGTGGTCGCCTACGTGAACACCACCGCGGAGGTGAAGGCCGAGAGCGATATCTGCTGCACCTCGGCGAACGCCGTGAAGGTAGTGGAGTCCCTCCATGAGGACCAGGTGATCTTTGTGCCCGACCGGAACCTCGCTCTCTATGTTGCCCGGTTCTCGAAGAAGGAGATCCTCCCCTGGGAAGGATACTGCATCGTCCATGACCGGTTCACCCCCGCCGATGTCCGGGCGGCGCGGGAGAAACACCCCGAAGCCGAGGTGATCGTCCACCCGGAGTGCAGGCCCGAGGTGATCGACCTTGCCGACGGGGTCTTCTCGACCTCCGGGATCATCCGCCATGCCTGCACGGGGGAGGGGAAGGAGTTCATCATCGGCACCGAGGTCGGCATCCTCCACCGTCTCGGTCAGGAGTGTCCCGGGAAATGGTGCTACCCGCTCTCTGAGATGGCCGTCTGCGTCAACATGAAGAAGACGGACCTCCAGAAGGTGTGCACCGCCCTCGAGCGCCTGGAGCCGCGCATCACCGTCCCCGAAGAGGTCGCCCGGCGTGCCCGGACGGCGATCGACCGGATGCTCGCCGTCAAGTGAGAGAGGTCTTATCACCGTACCAGGTCCGCGATGCCTGCCACGAGGAGATCAACTTCCTGATCTGTTGTGTAGACATACACGCTCGCCCGCACGGTGCCCCCGGCCAGGCCGAGATGCTTTATCAGCGGCTGGCAGTCATGATCACCGGCGCTGACCAGGATATCGGATGCCTCGTCCAGGTGCATCGCAACCGCCTGGGGTTCCAGCCCGTCAACTGTGAACGAGACGACCCCGATCCGGTCAAGCGGACTCTCCGGCCCGTATACCTTTACCCCGGGCAGGACACGGAGCCCGTTAAAGATCCGTTCGGCGAGACGCATCTCATGGCTTCGGATCCGTTCCATACCTATTCCGGCCAGGTAGTCGACAGCGGCACCGAGGCCGATTCCGGCCGAGATATTCGGGGTTCCCGCCTCGTAGCGCTGGTAACCCTCGCCCATGGTGTACCCCGCGAGGGAGACCGTACCGACCATTCCACCGCCTAAGAGGAGCGGGTCGAGGACAGGATCCTTCATCCAGAGCGCGCCGGAACCCGAGGGGCCGAGCATCCTGTCCCCCGAGAAGCAGATGAAGTCGCACCCAATGGATGAGACATCTACAGGGATGTGCGGGACCGAGTGGGTGCCGTCCACCAGGAGAAACGCACCATGATCCCGGCAGATCCGGCTGATCTCCCCGACCGGCGTAATGGCACCGAATACACCAGACGCATGGGTGACTGCGACGAGCCGTGTCCGATCCGTTATCGTCTCCTCCAGTCGATCGAGGTCAAGGAAATATCCGGGAGTAACCGGCAGTATATCGCATTCCACCCCCTGCTCCCGCAGGTGCAGCCAGGGCACGAGGTTGGAATGGTCCTCGAGCACGGTGGTGATTACCTGGTCGCCGGGGTTCCACCCCAGCCCCTTTGCCACCATGTTGATCGCCTCGGTCGCATCCCGGGTGAAGACCACCTCCCCCTCCTTCGCCCCGATGAATCGTTTGACCTTCTGGTGGGCATCCCAATACTTCTGCGAGGCGATCTGGGAGAGGCGGTGCACCCCCCTCCCGACATTGGCCCGGTAATGGTGCTCGTACTCGAGCATGGCCGAGATCACCGGTTCGGGAGAGATGCTCATCGCGGCACTGTCGAGGTAGATGAGGTCCGCGATGAGCGGAAAGTCCCCGCGGATGGCTTCACCCGGAGCAGGCACCGCCCTCTCTGTCCCTGCCGTAGTCTCATCCGGACCAGGTCTTTCCGGCCCGACTGTTGTGGGTAATGCCCCTCTTTTTTCACGAGTGACAGGCTGGACGTGATCTTCCTGGATCGCGATCCCGTACCGGGTGCACAGCTCACGCATCTTCGGCGGGAGATCCCTCCAGCGCCAGAGCCCCCACCGGGCATACTCCTCGGGGAGGTTGTGGTGCTCCGCCCAGCCGGCCAGGAACCGGTCCCACCTCTGCGCTCGTTCGGGATGCATCCCCCTGAGCAACTCGTGCTCGCTCTCGAGCATCGCCGGGCAGAGATAGCACCCGATCCTCTCGACTCCCCGGTCGTAGAGTGGGTTCACCGGCAGCTTCTGCCACCAGAGGTACAGGAAGACCTCGAGGGCGCGCCAGTTGCGGATCGGGGAGATGTTCAGCTGGAGCGGGTTCGCGGGGTTCTGGCTCGTTGCCTCGAGATCCGCCCGGTTCCAGGACTCGTACCACCGGTTCCCCTGGACCGTGACGCACGGGCCGATGGTGGCGAGGTGGAGGCGGAGCGGGTGGAGCTTCAGGAGCTTGCAGCACCACCGCTGGTCCTTGGCAGGGGGGCCCGCCTTCCCTGCCGCCGCCCAGAAGTCCCCGGCCTTCCGGATGATCTCGACACCCTGACTCTCCACGAACTCCACGGTCTCGGGGAACTCGATCCCGGTGTCGATGAAGAAGGCCGAGGAGACCCCTGCCTTCCGGGCGAGGGCCATGACGGCCATCGAGTCCTTGCCACCTGAGAAGGAGACGTTTGCGCTGGGGCGATCGCTCATGTGATGCCGGATCTCCCGGATGGCGTTCCTCTCCAGGTTCTTCAGGTGGCGCCGGTTCCGGTTGATTGCGACCTCCCAGCCCGGGTCAGGGGGGCTCCGGGCCTGAACTGCCGTGATCTCCTTGACCCTCAGTTGTCCTGCCCTCAGCACCCCTGTACCGTACCCATTCCGGTACTTCACCACCACAGTCCCGTCGGGCTCGCTGGTCTTGACAGGGAACCTTTTGCCCCCGATCCTGCGACCGTCCAGACTTCCTGCCGCCGCTGCCTCCCAGAGATCCACGATCCCACGGGTCGCATGGCCGATGATGAACGGGAGCCCGCCGGGAGCGATGTCAAACCTGGACCTCCGGATCACCGGATCGAAGGAGAGCCACCCGAACCGTTCGCCGTGGATGATGACAAGGTCGTTCCGGTCGACCCCGCCGGCTTTGTTGAGAAGGATGATGCGGGGAAGAGGCACGGGCCCAAACCGGTCCTCCACAAGGCCCCGAATCAGCGCAAGGTCGGCTGCGAGGGCGGGTCTCACGTCGTACGGGGCCTGGAGCAGGACCCGCCTTCCCTCTGCGCCGCACCCGCAGGTCCGTGCGATGAGGGGGACATTGCAGCGATCGCACCAGTACAGGATCTTCTTGACCGGCGGCTCTCGCATGGCACTGAACCAATTGGGGGTATCAGCCTATAAGGGCAGCGCGGAGAGACAGGGATGGGTCAGTCCTCAGGCGGTGATGACCCATCGCCCGGGAGCTCGCATTCCCCTTCCTCTGCATAGCGCATCACGATCTCTTCTGCGGGCCGGTTGCCGAGCCGCTCAGCCACCCTCCGGAGAAAGATCTCGATGTACTCGGGAGGGGCGCACCCGAGGCTCTCCCTCCCGTCCAGGATGAGGCCGACCAGGTAGGCGAGATCGTCATCGGTGAGCCGCCCGATCCTCTCCGCGAAATCATCTTCTGAGGTTGAGAAATGGTTTGCGACGGGCGGGAGGATGGAGAGGAAGGCATGGCCCGACCCCGAACAGATCTCGTCCCCGCACTCGGGTGCAAGCTTCTTCAGGATCTCACGGTCCCGGTCCGACAGTTCCCGTGGCATACGCTCCCGCTACTCGATATGGATGATCTGGACCGGGCAGGCGTCCGCCGCATCCACGGCGCAGCCCTCGAGATCCTCAGGGACGGTCCCCTCGGACTCGCTCCTCGCGCGGTTGGGTTCTGTCACTTGGCTGAAGTGGTCATCGGGGTTCTCCTCGAAGAGATCCGGGCAGAGTCCCCAGCAGGACGCGCAGCTCGTGCAGTCATTCCTGTCGATCTGAACCTTCATGAACGCATCACATTCTCCATGGTTTTCAGAGAGAGTAAGAGAACATCCTTCCGAGATAAACTTGCCGAACCCCCACTTCGCCGCCGGGAAGGCACGGTGCCCGCGGACCCTCCTGATAGTCAGGTCGCCACCTTCATTCTGTTCCCCCATCCACCCCAAACCTCAAAAAGGAGGACGAAGAATCATACCACGGGGTTCCATGAGAAGTACCATCATTTCGGGGTTCGCCCTCCTCTGCGCCGCCCCCGTCCTCGCGGGCCTGCTTGCCGGGTGCCTGGGGGGGCAGCAGCCACCGCAGCAGCTGGCGGGGGTGGAGGTCCGTAATTACCAGGGCCAACCCCTCTCCTCTGTCAACGACTTCAGGGAGAACTCCATCAAGGGCCCTCAGCACGTCGATATCACGGACTACCGGCTCACGATCGACGGCCTGGTGACTGAGGAGAAGAACTTCACCTACGACCAGGTGCTCCAGGGGTTCCCCCACTACCAGAAGGTAGTCACCCTCTCCTGCGTCGAGGGATGGGATGCGACCATCCTCTGGGAGGGGGTGAAGGTCTCCGATCTGATCAACTCCGCCGGTCCCGATCCCCGGGCGAACACGGTCATCTTCACCGGTGTCGATGGGTACACGTCTTCCGAGCCCCTCGACTATATCAACGAGAACTCTATCCTCCTTGCCTACGGGATGAACAACATCACCATGCCTGCTGAGCGGGGCTACCCCTTCGAGCTTGTGGCCGAGGACCGGTGGGGGTACAAGTGGATCAAGTGGGTGACGGAGATCCAGCTCTCGGACGATCCGACATACCGTGGCTACTGGGAGAGCAGGGGCTACACGAACAGCGGGGACCTGAACAAGTCCTTCATCGGGGACTGATGGAGATGGCGCGGTGGAACCTGCGGAGGGCGGTCGGCTGGCTCCTCCTCGCCTTCGCACTCCTCCTCGTGATCTCGGGTCTCGGGATCACCGAGTGGCAGATCGTGGAGGCCGTCACCTTCGGGCTCCTCCCGAAGGCTCTCTCCTTCCAGCTCCACAATGTCCTCTGGATCCCCTTCCTCGCCATACTCACGGTTCACCTCCTGCTCTCCTGCCGGGCGGGAAAGCGGGGGAAGGACTGAGTCCCCGGACCGGGAACCTGCAGGATCTTATGGATTTATCAGGTCCTGCAAAGCATGGACAGAGCATGCCAGAGGATGAAAAACAGGCTCCAAAGGATGAGAGAAGGGAATGGAGGGAGGAGAGGCGCGAGTGGCGGAGGAGGCACCGTGGCCCCTTTCTCATCCCCGCGGGGGTACTCATCGGCCTTGGGATAGGGCTCCTCGTGAACCAGCCCGGAGCCGGCGTGCTCATCGGTCTCGGCCTGGGATTCCTGGGGTCAGCCCTCGTCCCGGCTGTCTCCCCGGATGTAAATGCCCCCGCTGCAATGCACGGGCCTCGGTGGGTCTTCGTGGTCATCGGGATCTTCCTCGTCCTGCTGGGCCTCACGGTGGTCTCGGGATGGGTCCTCCCGTGGACGTACATCTTTGCCGCGCTCCTCATCATCATCGGGATCGGCTTCATACTCCGCGGCTTCGGGCGGATGTGGTAACCCCGGATCAATCAACCTTTCATTTTCTTTTCAGCCCGGAGAGGTCATGGCTGCGAGGAGGCGCGGGGGCCGGGAGAGCACTCCCCGCCGTCAAACCGGTTTTACCCGGTCTTTTCCTGGTACCTGACGAGGGTGCCGGCGACCTTGTCGTGCAGCCCCTGTTTCTTTTCAGTGAACCCTATCAGGAGGAACCCGAGGCCGAAGGTGGCAATTGACAGGAATTTGGCGAGCCAGCGGGCTGACGCCCGTTTGAAGGAGATCCTCCTTCCCTCGAGGTCCGTGACCTTTGTTTTGATGACCCGTTTCCCGAGGGTCGCCTGCCCGGGCGAACTCTCCAGGTATGCATAATAGATCCATGAAATGAAGAACCCGATAACGAGGGAGGTGGAAAACATCGTCGAACTAACAGACTGGGCGGAAGCGGAAGAAGGGGCTGAGAGGACGAAGGCCGCCAGGGTCGAGACGAGGATGACCACGATCCCCACCAGCATCCCGTCGATGATGGCTGCACCCAGCCTCGCCCAGAAACCGGCAAAGATCCTGTCGGGGGTTTTCCGGGCTCCGGCGAACTTCGCCCCGCACGCCGGGCAGGCGCCCGCGTCCCCTGATGGCAGGTCCGCGCCGCAGTCGGGGCACACGTACTTCTCTCCCCGCAGGAGCCCCCCGCAGTTGAAACAGACGCCGGCCGTCAACGGGTTCGATGCCCCGCACGCCGGGCAGGGCATGCTCTCCTTCGCGGCGAGGATCTTCGCCTTTGCGCTCTCGAATTCCTCCGGCGATATCTTCCCCTGGGCAAGGAGCTGCCCGAGGGGTTTCAGTTCTGCCTGTGCTTCGCTTTCCCTGTCTGACATGCTCGATATCTCCCTTCCGGGCGGCGGTGCCGCGGATGACCGGTCCAGGATCCTTGAGATCCCTTCAAGGAGGGCCTCGATATTCTTCCGGTTCTTCCCGTGATCCCAGGCGGTTGACCTGATACGGGAGGCTGATGAGATCGTGACCTTCGACCGGACATGGGAGATCTCCGAGACCGTGATCCGGATCTCCTCTCCCCACGAGAAGAAGCCCACACCAACGGTCCCCTCCAGGTTCCCGGAGAGGACATCCGCGGATTTTACCGTGAATCCTTTGATCGAGGTGACTGCCCCGGAGACTGCACGAAAGACCGCATCTTTCGGATACGGGAATTCAAACTCATGGATCTCACGGGTCATATCCCGCTCCCGGGCAGGGAGGTGCCTTCAGAACCCGGGTCCATAAACGATCCCGTCCTGGGTCCGGTAGATTGGGCGGACATTGTAGAACCGTGCCCCATCCATGAACCCGACGTCGAATTTCTGCACACCCGGATCAACCGTGCCGAGTGACACCCGCTGCAGCCCTGTGCTCATCCTGGCCGGCTCCTGCCTGAAGACCTCGTACCCGATGAGCTGCTCCTTTGACGGATCATGGCCCGGTGGTTTCCATTCAAGGTGCACCGTATTCTGGACCCTCGATACCTGCAGGCCCGAGACCGGTGGATGCACGGGGGGCGCCGACGGCGTGATCCCCGGGCCGTCTATCGGATGCCCCCCGTCAATCGAAGGCCACGAGGGCGGGATCCCCCACTGGCTCTCCCCTCCCTCGGGAGGCGTCTCGGCGGTGTACGCCGGGCGCGACTGGGCAGGGCCATGGAAGCCCTTCGGGATCGAACCAGGTCCCCTGATGATATCCCTACCCGCGGCATCCCCCCCGAACTGCATCATGCCGTGCATCTTCCGGGGCACCTTCTCCGGTTCCCCGGAGAGAGCCTTTGGATCCCCGGCAGGCGGTTTTTTTGCCTTGACCGCCGCGACAAGGCCGGCGAGGAAAACCCCGACGAAGACGATGACGATAAAAACCCCGAATAAGGTGCCCGTATCGGTATCATCCGGCGGGCTGTTGTAGCACGTGCCGTTCACATAGTAGGGGTACCCCTCCTTACAGCAGTGGCCGGCGCTCGTATCATACGTATAATACCCCTCGGGGCATTTGTAGCATGACCCGTCCCGGTAATACGGGTACCCTTCCTGACAGCAGTGGCCGGCGCTCGTGGTATACCTGATGTATCCCGAGGAGCAGGATCCCGATGAGGGTGTTGTCGGCCGGTCGGCGCAGAACCCGAGGGCGTACAGCTGGGCATCGGTCATGCCGGCATATTCCGGATGGATCTTTCCCTCCCTCGCCAGCTCTCTCGCCTGGGTGACCGTCACGCACCCGGCACTGAAGGTCGGAACGATGAGCTCGTTGGCACTGACCGGGAGAACGGAGAGGAGGAGCGGAGCGAGGAGAAGTGCGATGACGAGGGATACCCTTATCTTCATCAGGTACGGGATCGGTGGATCTTCAGGGGCCTTTCTCGTCAATATGAGTTAGTTCTAATTTTAAGTAGATAAATCTGCTGTTATGGAATACCTCTATATTTATGAGCTCTAAAGAATCAGATGATTCTATGAATGGTATGATCCTGTGGGGATGCCTCATCCTCGCGATCTTCATTTTCATCTCCGGGTGCACCGGTCCCTCGGTCCAGACCGGTACCGAGACCCCTCTCCCGACGGTCCAGGTTACTCCGGCCACTACCTCTCCTGTCCCGGGTGCCGAGGGAAGCGTGGTGGAAGCGAACAACCGGTTCGCCTTCGACCTGTACACCAGCCTCCGGAAAGAGCCGGGCAACCAGGGGAGCAACCTGTTCTTCTCGCCGTTTTCCATCTCCTCGGCTCTCGCGATCACGTACGAGGGCGCCCGCGGCGGCACGGCGGACGAGATCCGCTCGGTCTTCCACTTCCCGCAGGACGATTCTACCAGGAGGCAGGGCTTCCGGGAGATCTTCGCGGGGATACACCAGCCGGACGGGTATATCCTCTCCACCGCAAACGCCCTGTGGGCGGAGAAGACGTACCGGTTCCTCACCGGCTTCATCGAGGAGGCTCAAAAGGACTATTCCGCGAATGCCACCGGCCTTGATTTCATGGGCATGCCCGATGCCTCCCGCATGATCATCAACCAGTGGGTGGCGGACCGGACGAACCAGAAGATAAAGAACCTGCTCCCTGATGGATCCATCGATCCCCTGACCCGGCTCGTCATCACGAATGCCGTATACTTCAAGGGGACGTGGATGAAGCAATTTGACAAGAACAGGACCCGGGCAGAAGATTTCAGGGTATCGCCCGGAGAAACGGTGCAGGTGCAGATGATGGAAATGGCGGACAGGGATTCGATGTTTGGGTATAACGAGACCGGGGGCCTCCAGGTGCTCGAGATGCCCTACGAGCAGGGGAAAGGGAGGGCGCTCTCCATGGTTGTCATCCTCCCGAAGGATGACGACCTGGCCGCAGTTGAGGATACCCTGGATCAGCAAAATCTCTCGGACCTCACGGGGTCCTTCAGGTACCAGCGGGTGAACGTCTACTTCCCGAGGTTCACCTTGAAGACCCGGTACAGCCTCTCCAGCACCCTTGAAACAATGGGCATCCATTCTGCTTTTGATCCCGGGTCGGCAGACTTCTCGGGCATGGACGGGAGCCGGAACCTCTCCATCACCGAGATCTACCACCAGGCATTTGTGGACGTGAACGAGGAGGGTACTGAGGCTGCGGCGGCCACGGGAGTGGTTGTCGGGCTGGCTACCGCGGTAAACGAAGGGCCCGTGCCCGAGTTCAGGGCCGATCACCCGTTTATCTTCCTGATCCGGGACAATGGGGACGGGAACATCCTCTTCCTCGGACGGGTAACGAACCCCAGCGGATGAGGAAGGAGCCGGATATGCGAACTGGTTTCTCTCATAGAAATGGTCCGGGAAGAGAAAACACCATTTTCCCGTTCCTGGGCGGCCTCGTCCTCGTGATCGCCATGATCTCCGCCGGTTGCCTTGAGCAGTCCTTTGATGCAGGCAGCAACGGTACGACGGCAGCGGTGGAGCCCGGGGAGACGGTTCACATCTCCCTCGACGAGACCCCATCGACAGGCTATGTCTGGAACGTGACCCTCACCGGTGACCTCGTGGTCACAAAGACCGAGTTTGGCTCCCTCGGATCCCTCACAGGTATGCCCGGCGGGGACAGCGGGAGCCGGACCTGGTACCTCACCATCGGAACTTCGCCGGTACAGAAGTTTTCTGCCGTCAAGATGCGGCGAGGGGATAATCCGGAAAGAATTGTTGATCGGTTCGACATGACCTTCGTATTAAAAACCGACAAGATGTGAAATCCATCTACCGCGGGATACTATTTCGTATCCTATCTGTTTTTGCCCTGAACCGGCTCACTGTACCGCTGGGCTGTTACGATGACCGGACGCATTCTTGTCGCTTATACATCACGGATGGGATCAACAGCCGAGATCGCACAGGCCATCAGCAGGGAGCTGGACGCAACAGGCCACAGCGTCGCGGTATCTGAGATGAAGGGGATCGATTCTGTCGAGGGTTATCGTGCAGTTGTGATCGGCACGCCGGTCTACTTGGCAGCTATCGAGAAGGAAGTGGCGCATTTCGTTACCCGGCACAGGGACGGCCTTTCCAGGATCCCGGTGGCCGCGTTTGCCGTCGGGATCGCGCCTGTGGACCATCGGGTCGGATCCGTCGAGGATGTGCTGGAGAAACTCAGGGCGTCACTTGATCCGGTGAAACCGGTTGCGGTGATCATGTTCGCCGGCCGGCTCGAACTGACACGGATGTCCTTTGTCCAGAAGACGATGACCGGGCTCATGAAGGTCCTCACCGGTGATTTCCGCGACTGGGACGCGATCAGGGCATGGGCACGGGAACTCCCGGCGCTTCTGAAGGCCTGAGCGTGGCTGCCTGGAATGGGTACGGTCCATCTTTCGAGCATTTTTCCTATCCCCCGTACACACCACCGTTTACTCGCGGTAGCAGGATGTGGGCCCGGATGCTTCCTGATCTGTTCACCATAGTGATAAATAGTCATTTAGCGACATTATCGCAATGAAAGCGGCAAATAAAGCCATGGTGGGGATCGTTGCCGGGATCTGCATGATGGGACTGATCTTCGTCCTCAAGAACGTGCTTTCCATATCTGCAGACGTCCTGTCGAGGGATATGATCGTCTATGTCATCGTCTACTTCGGCTTCATAACCGCGGTCAACTTCACCGAGGAAGTGCCGGCAGGACAGGATGCTCCCAGAAAAGCCTCTGACAACCCGTGGATATGGAGCGCAATCGCCGTGGTTATGACATTCGCCATCATCGCGGTGTATGCGTTCAGATGAGGGGATACTCCAATCCCCAGCCGTTTCTTCGATCCACCCAATCCGTGGTTGGAGTGAACCGCTCCGGGTGCCCTGTTCCGGAACATGGGGAGCGCCGGAATGATCAGTCCCCACCTGATTCCCTGGAGAAACCGATCGGAAGAACCGGGATCTGAGAAAACAACAGAGAATTCCCGTGGAAAGAAATCATTTAAGAGATGACAAGCGATGGATTACTCATATGAATACAAGTCCTGAAATCGCGATCGGGGCCCAGAAAAAATTAGCCGTCTTAATCGATGCCGATAATGCGCAGCCGGGTATCATCGGCGGCCTCCTTGACGAGATCGCCACGTATGGTATCGCGAGCGTGAAACGGATCTACGGGAACTGGACATCCCCCAACCTCCAGCCATGGAAGGAGATCCTGCTCAATTTCTCCATCCAGCCGATGCAGCAGTTCAACTACACCACGGGGAAGAATGCGACCGATTCCGCCCTGATCATCGATGCGATGGACCTCCTCTACACAGGGAAATTCGACGGGTTCTGCATCATATCGAGCGACAGCGACTTCACCCGCCTTGCGTCGAGGATACGGGAATCGGGCCTGACCGTCTACGGCTTCGGCGAGAAGAAGACCCCGAAGCCCTTCGTCCAGGCCTGCGACAAATTCATCTATACCGAGATCCTGAGGAAGGCCGAGGCAAATACCGAACAGAAGGCCGGGACCCCGGCTGTCGCGAGACCCACGGAGACGCCCAAGCAACTACGGGAGGACAAGGGCCTGATCAACCTCCTCAAGTCAGCGGTGGACGGCTGCTCGGATGAGGACGGGTGGGCGTACCTCGCCGATGTCGGGAACAATATCCTCAACAAGAAACCGGACTTCGACCCCCGGAACTACGGGTACAAGAAGCTGAAGGACCTCGTCGAGGAGACCAAGCTCTTCGATATCCACGAGTCCTCCATCGGGGACTCCCCGGCAAAGACCATCCAGATCCGGTACAAGAAAGCCGGGCGGAGGAAAGGTTAACAGGATTACTAAATTACACCTGAATCAGGAAGATCGACGGCAGAACAGCTATTTTTATCGTTCCCTGTGAGATCCCGCGGGAAAAAGGGTGGTAATTTCCGGGAGCCTCCTTATATCCCGATCGAGACACCTATGACGATGAAGATTATCCCGGCGACCGCCAGTGCGGCTGTCAACCGGTTGTTCACCAGCTGGAGGAGCTGGGAGTCGAGGAACCTCCTTGCGTTCTCCAGCTCCTGTATCGACGTCCCGACACCGGTTGTGAACGCGGCGAAGAGCTGGTCGAGGCTGACCCTCGCCTTCTCCAGGTCGTCCACGGAGGTCCTGACGCCGGCCCTGAACGTCGTGTCCACGTAGATGCTCAGGCCATTGAACTCGTTGCCCACGTTATCCGCGCCGGTCCTGAGAGCATCCAGCTTGGCTGCGGCGTCGAGCACCTTCGTGGACATCTGGTTCAGCTGGTCCTCGGCCTCCAGGCACTTGTCCCCCACGGTATCGACCGTGCCCCCGACGTCCCTGAAGGGCTTGGCAAGGTCCTTGAAGGGATGGAGCCCCCCGATATCGACGTCGATGTCATTACCGATGTTGTTCAGCCACCCGCCGGCGTCGACGAGGGGATGCCCCACGTCATCGAGGATCGTCCCGGAGTCGGTGATGATCTTCCGCATGTCCTGCGCGAGCAGGATCCGTGCATCATGGATATCGTTCCCTGCCTGGTGGAAGACATCCCTCGCGGTGTTCAGGGTGCCGGTCGTCGTGGAGAGAACCCCGCCCGGACCGAGCATGTTCTGGGTGAGACTGTTCTCCATCGTCATGAAGCTCTTGTCGACCGCCTTCGTCACCCCGCCGAACGCCCCGTTCGGGTCCAGGAGGTTCTTCCTGACCCCATCTTCGATCGCCTTGAACCCCAGGTCGACCGCTCTCATGATCTCGTTGATCCTGCCCTGGATCTTCCACAGGACGTACGCGAGGGCAAAGAGCGCGACCCCCAAAATCACCAGAGGTAAACCGTTCATAGATCACCTCTCATCACGCCCCCATGATATAAGCTTGCCGTTAATCAGGTAGATTATGACAGGATTTTGCGGTGTGCACCTTCCAGGGTGACCCAGATCCCGCTAACCTGGCTGGCGGCTTCAGAGATCCGAAAAATACGTTTTTGAAAAGAAGAATTCCGGGTTATTTTCCCTCTTTCCCGGATTCCTTCTGGGCCTGCATGAACCCGTGGCCCGCGTAGATACCGGCGGTTACCCCGGTCGGGAATATCCCGATCGGGAGCAACCGTATATCGCTGGGTACCTTTATACACTCCAAAGTACATGAGCAATCTCATCCGAAGAGATGGTGAGGCACACATGGAAATGGATCCCACAAAATTGTCCGGAAAAGTCGCTATCGTTACCGGCGCATCTTCAGGGATAGGACTTGCTACCGCAAGGCTTCTCGCCAGCCACGGCGTGAAGGTTGCGCTCGTCTCCCGATCGAAGGAGAAGCTCGATAAGCTTTCGGCTGAACTCCCGGGTTCGCTCGCGGTTCCCGCCGATATGACCGAGATCCCGCAGGTGAAACGGATGGTTGAGCGGGCCCGTGATCACTTCGGGAGGATTGATATCCTGATCAACAACGCCGGGCGGGGCTACGATGCACCGGTTGAGTTAATCGACATCGCAACGTTCCGCTACATCTACGACCTGAACGTTGTCGGCCCGCTGGTTGCCATGCAGCAGGTGATCCCCATCATGAGAAAGCAGGGTGGAGGAACGATCATCAACCTCAGCTCCGGAACTGCCCTCATGGACCTCCCGGGCATGAGCCCGTATTCGTCGTCGAAGAAGGCACTTGCCGGTATCAGCCTGGCCGCACGGCAGGAGCTGCAGGGCGATGGCATCGTCGTCAGCGTCGCGTTCCCGTACATCACCATCACCGAGTTCGAGAAGAACACGATACGGGCTGTCCCCGTATCCGAGAACCAGATCGAACCCACCGGCCCGTATCCATCCGACTCGGCAGAGTTCGTTGCCGAGAGACTTGTTGAGGGTATCCTGACCGGCGAGGCGGAGATCTTTTCCCACGACTGGCAGAAGGGAGGGGGCAGGGGGGAGGAGTGAGGTCTTAATTAACTCCATTATTTTTTGTAGTTTCACCACACACTCGGTGAAGCGCTATTTTTGAATCAATCAAGAACCAGAAATATGAAGGCTCTCTGGTGTATCAAGAAAAACTCGATATTTGAACTCATGGGATCCTAAATGTTTCACTTCGGCCCCTGTACCTTGCATTGAAGCCGAATGCTTGGGGTGGAATTCCAGGCGATGTTACCATTTAAGTAATCCTAGTAATCATGTAGCTTATGGCAAATGAACCCAGATGGAGAAATCCCAATTTCCCGTTCCCGATGAGTTTCCCGACGAGGATTCTTCTATATATCGCAATAGACCTTGCGGTTATAAACTTGATAGTGTTTTACTGGCATGAAAATCTACCCTTAAGTCTTGTTCTCCCTGTAATTATCATTGAAATAGCAGTGTTAGCGGTATCTATGGCATTTTGGGTTTCTCCGTATAAACTCAAATGGTAAGCACATCGGCAACCAGCCGAATGCAACAATTTGCCAATCACCAACCGCGACGTATCACCAACCAAACCAGGCCTCGAAGAACCGGAATGAGGAGGGGCGATAACAGGGATGGTCGAAAAGAAAAATCGCAAACCAGGTCTCCTACGGAAAGTGGTCGTTATTTTCGGGGCGATGGTCGGGTCGTATATCGCGGGGCGGGTATTTGATGTGATAAGGAAACGGCGATAGGTTTTTTCGGTTTTATGAAGGAACGGTTTGTTGCCCCATCGTCGGGATATAGCATATGATTCTGGATTGTTGAGGGTATTCTCACCGGCGAGGTGGAGATATTTTCGCATAAGTGGCAAGAATCTTCGAATTATTCTCTATAAATCCATTTTCTCTATTTTAACTCCTCTAGATTCTAATATTTTGAATAATTCGCGTTCGGTATACCATATAATGTAATTTGAAATATGCATATCGATACATAGAGGGCATATTTTTTCTTCAGGTTTATCCCTTAAAGGACGCGGGATATACATCGCTTCACACATTTTATTAAATATTTTTATTCCGCATTTTGGAAATTTAATGGGGGTACCCTCATTTGGAATAGGATTGTTGGTTTGATCGAGTGCAATTGCCATTATTCTTAATTGGGAAAGTTTCGGATCGATTTTAAACCTCATTTTAATTAATTCCACTTCGAAGGCATCTTGTTTTAAATCAGGGTTTTCCAGTGATACTGTGTTGAAATCTAGAATGGCAGTATAACTAGAAATATCTGGAACGATTAAATCATCCTTTATTATATCAGCATCTACTAATTTGAACTTATAAATTGCTTGCTTAACAAAAGTGACCAAATCATCCGGACTAATTTGAAACTTTAAGAAATAAATTCTATAAGGATGATCTCCATCAATAGGAATTAATCTTGTCTGATATATATATTGTAGTTTATCCTGTTCTAAGTCATAATTAATATCATCCACTATTTTTACAAATGAAAATTGTATATCAGGAAATTTCTTTTGTAATGTAGAAAGGCCATTCTTATTCGCAAGATATCCACAAACTTTAGAAATTTTGAATTGCTGCAGACCTTCAATAACCTCAGTTATTTCATTGCCTGTTTTTATGGCATCTGTTAATAAAATGATATTCCCGAAGTACTTTTTCCGTATCCTTTCAAAAAATCGAATTAGTTTAAAATCGCTGGTCCGGATAGGCTGTAAAATTCTTACAAAAGGATGTTCAGTGAAGGAAAACAATTGAATGACATAAATTCCCTGCAAATTGCTTCTCCAATTGACCTTCTTGATATATGGTTGGAAGAGATTTATCCCCTTTCTGCCGATGACATACACATCCGAATATTTAAAGTTCATAATTTCCGATTTGATTAACTGACCTAGATCGCTTTCCACGTTTTTGGAATATGGTTCAGATTTTGTATTATATGCTTGAGAAAAATAATATTTGAGGTCAATTGTCGGGATTTCTTTCCTTTCCATCATGTAAGGCTCAGTAAATTTATTTTAATCTTTGAATAAATAAAATTTTGCGAACTTAATCTAATTGAGCGCAATAAAAATGAGAGTTAGTCATATATAAAAGATATAAAGGATAAATAATAACATAAGTATCTAATGTTTGGACATTAGTCTCAAAGAATAAGATTTATATCATATGAAATTATAACGATAATGATGTCCGAAGGAGCAAAAAATCCCCTGTCGAATGAGTTCAAAGTAGCTTGCGAGATCTATAAAGCTGAGGTGAATGGTG